>Ga0209702_10001296_pt1 | contig 48258 bp, 42 predicted proteins | sample FRY01_FD_187210 | JGI IMG/M metagenome (GOLD analysis project Ga0209702, IMG submission 187210) | Freshwater microbial communities from Lake Fryxell liftoff mats and glacier meltwater in Antarctica - FRY-01 (SPAdes) (version 2) | ecosystem: Environmental > Aquatic > Freshwater > Ice > Glacier... | reverse complement strand
GAAGATTTCGATGATGCGTCCTTCGGGAACTCCACCATTTCGCTTGTTCGAAATGATGTAATCCAATTGGCGAGACCCCGTAGAAATCCAGCGTTCTACATGGGTTGGCGACATATCTGTGCCCAAATTGTAAGCAATTCTTTCGCCATGTTCCTTGTTTAGATCTTTCACGAGATCGTTAACGAAATTATCTACTGAGGAAAGTGAATTGTCATCAGTGTTTTTTGCAGCAGCGGGTTGAGCATTTTTTTTCGGAGGAGCCATGGAAATAAGCCTTTCATGCACAAAAGGGCTCTTGTTTAAGGAGCCCTTTTGTGGTCGTACATCAATGTTACAAGCTAAGAAATAAGGAAGCTAAGAGATTTTATCAGTCGTCGCTCAAACCAGCCAAGGCGTCTTCGATGCTGTCAAGTCCTACATCATCAACAGCGGGGGCTGGGGAGGCGGTTGCAGGCTTTTTAATGCCCGCGCTTGGAGCAGGAGCTTTCGTTTTTTCTAGACCAACGCTGCCCGTTGCTTTTTTGTCGGTTTTTTCGTCGCTACCACCTAGCCAACCCTCAAGAATGCCTTTCATTTCGTCATAATCTCTTTTTTTGAAGAGATCATTCAAGTCCGGCACAGAAGCCAACCAGCTATCGGCTTTGGCTTTGTTGGTAGACAGAGGTGATGGTTGTGCTTTTTTATCTGTAGGATAAGCACAGAGAGTGTAGTCTGGTGCAGATTTTCCTTGTACTTGTTTTACGGTTACTTTAAGATCGAAACCTTTTTCAACGTCTGTTACATCTCCGAAATCCGAATCCATCATTTTTTCAAGAATAGCTTGATACATTGTTTTGCCAAAACCCCAAACTTGCGGCCCCTTGTCCTCTTCACCACGAATGATGACGGCTGCGAAAGCACGCATTTTCGGATAGAGTTTCTTCGCCATTTCCAAACTTTCTGGCGTATTTTCTTCTCGCAGAGTGTCAATTAATTCCGCGAATGGATCGCGTTCTTTGTATTGGCGAAGAGTTGGGAGCGAAAAATGCTCGCCAATGTTTTGATAGCTCCAAATCTCTTTGAATGGTTGCCCATCAGTACCTTCAAAGGGGAGGATTCGCACGCAATATTCGTTTCCGGCTTTGGGTTTGAACCAAACTTTTTTCTGATATTTGCTGTTACCCTTGGTTTTGCCTTCAAGTTGTGCGATTTTACGTTTGATTGCTTCTAGATCGATTGCCATGTTTATATTCTCCGTTGCGTCTTTAGGGTCGCCACCCAAACCGAATTGTTAAATGAACTACTTGTTGAATTGCTCTTCAAGTTTCTGACTGATCAGAATTTTAAACCACTTGGTAGATTCAAGGGTCTGTAATCGTTTGTTTCGAACGATAAGGCATCGTGTCCTTGCCTTTAATTAGTATGTTATATTGCTTTTTTCTGGGCTGTATATGATTTTTTTAACCACACACGGACGATTTTTGTTTGGTTTGGTTGATCGTAAAACGTGCCGCTGCTTGGAAAAGCATGGTCAATGGAGGCTCTTGCAGAAGGTATTTGGATTCTTCCCCTGAGCTCACATCGCCAGATAACAAAATAGTTGTATATTCTTCTTCGGAAAGAGTAATTCCGAAATGTTGGAGTAAAAATAAAGTGCGATGAGGAACCGTCATAAATGACAATTCTTTATTGAACTCGTAAAAAATTCCTTGTTTAACATGCCAATCTGATTGATGCTCTAGAAAACAGTCTTTTTCTAAATCTCCTACTTTGCCAAGGCCGTGAAACAAACCGACAAACAACATAGTTTCAATCGGAACGGTCAGGCTGTAGACCTTGTTAAAATTAACAATATTTGAAGTTAATCGTAGCGAGTGATCAACCAAGCCACCAATATACGATCCGTGATATTCTTTACGAACTGAACACGGAGTTACAGCGAGGCGATTTTCGAAATGTTCTAGAAGCTTGTTTACTCCTTCGAGTCGAGTGGCGCCGGTTTTTCTACTAAATGTTTGATATCGCTGCCAATTATTTGTAATTTTTTCAAGTGAATCTTCTTGGGGGGGTGTCATAGGTGCGTCCTTTTGGAAAGATGACCTACGATGCCGAGTAGGAAATTTATAATGGAAGTTTGGCAGTGTTGAAATAAGCTAAAAGATAAGTGCGAAGTGGCTCTTCGATTTTGTTGCCAATCCAAAATGCGTGAAATGGATCTAAAGTAATTTGCAAATATCTTCGCATGGTAATGATTTTTGGCTCGGAATCACTAAAAACAAAAATTGCTAGATCAAAAAATGGTTTTTTAGATTCTTTCACTTTTAAGTGTGCATTTTTGATTGATATTTTGATTTTTTCTTTCATGTTACATTGCTATCTTCTAAGTAAAATTGGATGTCTTCAAATTTCATGATGTTTTGACTCCCAATAATTTTTAGAAACGATATTTCAGGCATCGCATCTTTGTGAACATCTAACAGCACGGCATCATGAAGAAAAAATATTGGTACTATTAAAGATAGTAGCTGGTATTTCTCTAAATAAAGCAAAATTTGATGGAATCCCAATAATGCCACATCAACAGCGCTTGATTGACAAAAATAATTCAGAAAAACTCTCGATTGTACGTCGTCTGTTTTGATGCAACGTCCATAGGCATTTCGAATCATCTTTCTACCAGACTCATCATGTTGCGCTTGCAACATATTTGTCATTTCCCTAAAAGAGAAATGCTCGTTAATACAATTCATCACATATTCTGGATTCTCCCCAAGGAGGCTTAAAATCTTTTCCTTGCCAGCCCCATAGAGCTTTGATAGAACGATATCTTTCACCGTGCTTCTTGGGATGGTCAGTGAAAATTTCTTGGCTGCGTCAGCATAGATGTCGAGTTGTGCGGCTTCCTCTTTCTTGTTGAGATAGCCCAAAAGAACTCGCGGCTCCAAGGATTTGTAATCAAGCTGAATGATTTGCCCGTCCTTGCCGAACCTAGATTCCAGAATTTTAGACCTGTGTTTCTTTTCAAGCAAAAGCATATTCGCTCCGCTTGTGGTAATCAACCTACCAGTCCTGCTTTTAGATTTAGAGTAGGTGGGAGCCCTAGAGAACCCTTCCTCATTTGGCTTGAATGAGTCGAAAACGGAAGTTAAAGAATTATTGAAATTGTTTTTTTGTTCGCTGAAATAAGAAACGTTAATTTTGGCAGGCTGGAAATACCCGCAAGCTTTTGTAGTTTGTGAATATGTTGTTCTGTAATATTCCCCTTCTAAGTTATTCCAAATAGGAAACAAACAACCTAGGATTTCTTCTATTAGTGATTTAATATACGTTGCGTAGTCTATTTTGGGAAGAGCGTAGCGCCACGGAATTTCAGAGGGTGGCAAGGCGTGGGCGACAACCCGAAACTCCTGTAGAGGTTTTTTATTTATGGCTGTGGTAATAACCTTGCCATGCAATTCCAAAAATTCCTCGATGCACCGTCCTGGGTATTGTGACTCTGTTCCGCCATAGACTAGCCAAGATTTATCAATATCTTTTGAGGGATTTATCCATGAAAATTGGTATGTATTATTTTGATACTTAACCAAAAGATCTTCATAAAAAGAGCCAATTGAGTTGCCTATCAAGCGAATATTAATAATATTGTCTGTCATTTTATTTTGCTATACATTTCATCCCGGTTTGCTATCTCTGATCTGGGGTGACGCCAAGAGATAGAAAAAGAAAGAAACAAGAGATAAGGATATGCTTTCCTTGTCTCAGTGGCTAGCCACTTGAGCAGATTGAGGGATCTCGAATTCCCTCCTCTCAAGTCATGTTGTTCCGTTATTTTCTGTCTGTGATCCGATGACTCTGGCTGCATTCTCTACGACAGCCTGAAGAGACTGATAAGACCCATAAGCATCCAACGGGGATAGTTTGATTTCAGTGTCAAACTTTCCTTGAGCAAAGCTGTGAGAATAGCCAACAACCCCGTAAAGGTTATCAATAGTCGTTCCTGTATTGAAATCACAGAAAAATTGTTGTCCAAAATCAATCAAAGGGCAGCCGAAGCTAGAAATACTCATTTCAGTTGGTGTCACTCTTAAAGGTAAGCCGCCAACATCTTCTCCGCTGGCCAAAGGAGCTCCTGTCCTGGCGCTTCTAAGCATGTTGACTGTGGTCAACGCCGCGTCTTGAAGAGTTTGAACGCTTGCTGTTTTTATTGCTGTCCCATTTGTCCCATAAACAATGTAAGGAACAGTTTGCATCACAAATTCTTTTAGTTCTCTATGGGATTTATTGATTCTATAAATGTGTGACCCAGGAGGATCTTCAACAATCAATCCAGCCTCGCTCTGAGCGGCACCTAGAATAGCACTCTGGAGTGCTAAGTTGTTTTGCTCAACAAGTGAAGGTGGTGCTTGGTTGACTAGCCTGCCGATAGAAAGCATTGTCTCATCCCTGGAGGCAGCCAGTAAAGAGCCGTAAGTTTCGTAGGGAGAAGCTTGGCGATCAAAAACATGAATTCTTAAAATGGTTTTTCCATTGGGGTCGCGAGAATCAGGGTCTGCAATGGAGGCTCCGGCTAGACTCTCAAAATACATGTCCACTAAGGGCATTTTAAAAACCCCATCAGCAACTTTTGTTCTCATGATGGCATCAAGGTTGTTAGCAATTTCAGCACCCCCAATACGAGTATCGGAGCTATTGTTTACTCGCACAGGGCGCACTACAGGGCGCCCTTCCTCGTCTCTCTCATGGCGGTAGACTGCGCTTAAACCATAATCAATTGCAGCAAAATCTTCAATGATATTGTGTGTAACAAATGAGATAAACTCTGACACGGGCATGTTAGCTGTTCTACCGATATTCTGCATTCTTAAACCAATAAATTGCTCTTGAAACCAAGCAATGTCAACATCGAAACCTGCTATGTTTTTCTTGGATGCGTCGGAAGCATGAGAATTAAATTTATGGAAAATCCATTGGATGTCATCATATTTTCCAGTTGAAAGCAAAGGGACGCCAACAAATTCCAGAAGAAGCTTTCCTAACGATACACGACTAGCACTAGAACCGATATCTGTTGAATTGAAACTATCAGTCCTGATGTTGGCGCCGCGAACTCGGGCAGCACGGCGTGGCCTTTCTTGGTAATCCGAGATAACTCTTGCCTCCGTCGTCAAAGGTTCGAGAAACGGATCATATGATCTGGCCATTTGCTGCATTTTTCTTGCGATCTCTGTAGCAATACTCGTTCGAAGCGTAGAGATTGCAGAATTAGATCCTTCATACAAATTCCTAACTTGCGAGAGAATTTGTTGTAAATCAGTTCTGCTCTGTGTTTGGTGGCCTTGGCGACCTCGCGAAGACCTCCTAGAAGCAGTTTGCGCTAATTCATTTAAAGCGGTGCGTAGGGCTGGGGTGAATTGGCTTTGGTTGCGAACATCCTCGGCCGCGTCGATAATTTGTGAACCTCGGATTTCGGCTGTGCCGGGATACGGGTTTGAGCGCATGTGGGTTCTTAATTCACCCACGACTCTAGAAATACGCTCAACGGTTTCTTGAGCAGATCGGGCGCTCTCGCTAGAGGCAATAGATAAATTATTTAAATCGGTCGCACATCTCATTGCTAATTGAAGCGTGAGTTTTACTTGTCCTACTTCATCAAAAGCAAATGTGGAATTAACAATGGCATATTTTTCTTTACAACGCATTCCATTCATTAAATCTCCGTAAGGATTATTGCGTGTACTGTCATCGGGGTGTTGCCATCCGTAGTCAAGCAAAATTTCTGATTGACCATACATATCTGGTTTTACCATTTCTGCAATTTCGGACAACCTTGAAGAATCGTGTAAAATTACAGCGAGTTTGGCGGTTTTGTAACAACTCATCCCACCGGAGGGAGCAATATCAATAACAAGACTTTCGATTGTCATGAAAGGACGCATTTTATCTCGAATTGGGTTTGCTCTTAGAGAAGCGTCGAAAACATTGGTATCGCCAAGATTTTGTAATGTTTGGGGGGTAGTAAATAACTCCATCCCGGTAACAGATGATATACTTCCATCGGAATTGGTGATTGTGTTTGCAAAAGTTGTGTCGTATTCAACACTGCTTTCTGATAAAATTTGTTTTGCCCCTAGCAAAAACTTATTTAAAGATGTTGTTTGTAGGCGCTTGTTTGCATCTAAGGGATTCCGTGGTGTAATAAATTGAATGTCCAAAAAAGGTGTGCATCTGACTAACTCTACCAGTGGAACGAAATTCATGAACATGATGAGTGCATTAGAATTTTTGATGCACGGACTGATTCTGGAATCAAACAACTGAATTGCCGACATTGAAGGTTGTTGTTTGGTGGGGTTTGCGGGGGAGCGGTTCATTCCTTGGTTGCTCAAAAATCCCTCTAGTCCACTAACGACATTGGGACTGTTAGATAACCGCAAAGATAAATCATTGGAGTAGACAATTTTTACTCTTTGATTTATTTCATCGGAAGCGGTAGTTCCTGAGTCGGTTCTGGTCGTTTGAGTAACATTGTTGATCGCCCTGATCAACTCAGGAGTCGTTAAGGCCCCTGTAGAAGTATCAATTAAAAGCTCAATGACTCTTCCCGAAATAGCAGAAGGAGCTAAAACTGAACGGTTTTCTACACCACGTTCGCCAGTCACATTTTGAAGTTGGTTGGCTGTAATTAAGTCTGATGCTGTTTTTAAACCAAAATAAGGAGAAAAATTACGAAGCCCTCTAGCTAGATTTTCTTTATAACCCATGTATAGAAATAGTCGCCGAGCGCACTTTTCAACTAGAGGCTAGGGGTTCATTTTTAAAATTAAGCGTATTTTCCTACATCACTTAATTTAGGGATCATAATAACGGTTCCGGGTGGCGTTTGTAAACAAAACCCGATGCCGGAAGCGGCTGCGATAATCCAATACAATTTTCCATCACCGTAATATTTGCCAGCTAAGTTATCCAGCCTTACGCCTTCTTGAAGAATAATTTGGGCGCATGTAATGTTGCCATTCTTGATATTTTCGCGGAGCCTAGAAATTTTGTCAGAAGTAGCATAGTGAAAACCAAGCACCTCAACATTGTCATATCGTCGCATAAATCGTTACCTTCCTCTAGATCCTCTGGTTAAAGCTAGCCGAGATTTATTAAACATTTCTTTACCTGGGTCTTCTTCGTTGTCTTTAGAGAGATTCTCCATGGCTTCTCCAATATTGTAAACAGGAGCCCGATTAAACCCATTGTGGTCCAAGCCGGGAGCAATGTCGAATACAGGTTCGAAATTAAATTCAATTTTACACATTTGAGGGGCAATTGAATTGAATCTAGTTGTTTCCCAAGGGCCATCTTTCCAATTAAAATTAATGGACGTAATAAAGCCAGCTAAACCCTTTCCTTCAGTTGAAGCAAAAGATCTTATAACGGGATTGTCATTTGAGAAAAATTCCTGAATACCTTGTCGTTCTTGCGAAATTGAAGGATCACCAGATGTTGCTTCCTGAGAGGCAAATTGCCTATTTATTTTGCGCTCTATTTCCGCGGCACTCAATGTCAAATCCTGAAGGGGTACGCCAATCAATACGCTTCTTCCATCGGTGGTAGATGGCACAGCGGTTGGACTTGGTGCGCGTGAGCGAGAAGCGCGCCCACGGCTTCTGCTATTGGCTCCGATTGAGTTTGCCGGGATTTGTGCATCTACAATATATAATAAAGTACCAGAGCGATCCACGACAGAGCCAACGATGCGGCCGGTTACAACGACGGCTAAGTTTGCACGAGATAATGCCCCAGCACTCGGAACGAAATTATTTCCTTCCGAGTGGTAGATCGTTCGTACCGCACCGCCATTTATCGTGACTTCTTCACTGTTTTCGAAAATATATGTCTCTTCCCGCAAGCGTGTTCTGGCTTGCTGTTTTTCTTCGTCCAATGTGGAGCGAGCAGCAACCTGTTGGCTATTTGTATTCATTGTGAAAGAACGATCGCCCAAGCCAAACAAACGCGCTGCGGAAAATTTGCTATAATTTGACTTGAATACATCGCCTAAACGCAAACGAATCAAAGGTGAAGCGCCTGGGGTTTGTGAAAATGGCTGAGTGAATTTTCTTGTGCCTATCTTAACGGTTCTACCTTCGGTCCATTGTGGATAAACCATCGTCAGCAATTTGTTAATTTTTAGGTACATCAAGTCAAAATCATTTTCACTTGTTGCTACTGCGGAAAAACTCATCCCGATGGTTCTATTGGTATTTTTGTAAATACTTACTTTACCACCACGCCCATATCCAGAGGATGACTCATATTCGGCTTGATAGTTGTCAGTCATGCTCTCCAAAAAAGCATGGAAAGAAATAATTTCATTCGTTCTTAAATCATGAAAGTAAAAAGGGACATACTCTGCGTCAAGAATTTGTTCTATTTTTTTGCGATCTTCTTGTGAAATTCGAGTGCTGCTACCTGTCAACTTTGTATGGCGATTGATGGCGCTGCCAAACGTAAAATCAGCATTATGATATTTTCTGCTTGCATCTATAATCGATTCAGGGAAAAGATAGGCAGATGCAGTGGCATCATTCCTCCAGGCAGTTTTGTTGTCAATTCTGCTTTTAACAACGTGGGCGAAAGGATTTTCTAGTCTTGTCGAATCACTCGTTGCTCCTGGGATGTTCATCATAGCCGGTGTGTTGTCCGTATCGACGTAATAAGCCGTTCCGCGGGAGCTTGCTTGTGATTGTTCCCAAAACTCATTTACCTGCCCTATTTGAGCCATTACACGCATGAATGAAAATAGTTTTGAGTTAGCGAGATCTTCTACTGCGAGAAGCGCATCAGTCAAGGAATCAAGTTTAGTAAATTTTAAAATAGCAGCAGCTTCACTTCGAACAATACTTCGAACCAAGGTTAAATAATAGCCAGGGTTTAAAACCACTCTCATGTAACTTCGCCCATCCCAAGCAAAAAAAATATCTAATCCTTTATTTACATAAGTAAAAAAATTGGACCCAAAATTTTCTGTAGCATCACTTACACCATGGCGGGTGGTGCTTGGTGGGTTTATTAAACCAGATACTCCGCTAATGAAATCGCCCCCAGGCTTAGTTTTTACAACCAGATCCATGATCAGAGAAATGCCAGTAACGAGACCTTTTAAAGTGGTTATCATAGCACCCGCCAAAATAATAGATCCATAGGAAGACAATCCAGAAAAATGATTTTCTTGATTGTTGACACTTCCATAGGATTTAACGGAGCGAGCATTTGTAAAAAACCTATTTGAGTTTGCTTTTTTCTTGTATTTTTCTTTGATTTTATGCAATGCTTCTGTGGCAGCCATTTGGTCAAAATCAATAGGAATGCCAATTTCGGCTTGACCGGGTGTTAGTCTCATGGCTTCTTTGTTGGCGCCACTTTCTAAATCTCTACTAAGAAATTCAGGTTTGCCACAAGCCTCCATCAACATAATGAACCCAACTTTTTTTAGATCCTTCAAAGTAATCTCAGGATTTTCATTAGTCTCGTGAGCGACATACTTGCCTTGGTCGGGTTGGTAACCGGCTAGAGCAACATTGTCATCATCCCCATTTTCGAACAACGAAAGATATGTTTTTTCTTCGTTGAAACGATTGTGCTTTAAAACACTGGAAACCTTGGGAGCTACATTGAGTAATAATTGACTTTGATTTTGTGACAATAGCTGATTGCCATTTATGCCGGGAGCACTAGAACGACCACGATGAATATTTTCTAAAGAAATCCTAGGAACTCGTTCTGTTAAATTTCTGTTGGTTAATCTATTGACCGCCTCTTGATCAATCAAATCTTGATTTAAAAAAGTTGGTTGATTTGCTGGCTGTTGTAATCTCTCTGGCGGCCTTCCGTTGGAGTCACGGATAGAAAAAGAGTTCAGCGAGGCTGGTCGCATTAGGGGGAAATCATTCCCTGTTGCCGGATCATTGGTGATGGCAACAGTATGACTTACCATGCGTCTTTTCACACTGGTCAATAAATCATCATTTCTACCGCCTTGGCCATTTTTGGCCACAGGGGAGCCATCGGGGCCAGTGCCGTCAATAATGTAAGAAACTGGCCCGCTATCCAAAATCGTAGATACAGGGAGTTCTTGGGTTTGTGAATTTGTTAGAATAAGCGGTGGCATCAAGTATTAGATAATGCTGACTCCAAAACTTCTGTGATTGATTTTAGCTGTTTCTCTAAATCCCCAAATGTTTTTTCAAGTTCGTCCTCTACCATTTCCCTGTCTTCTGGATTGAGCGTCTCAAAAAAAGCGCTAAGTTGTTCTTTGGGGTTCATTGTGGGCCTGTTGCGTGACTTTGGGCTTGGAATTCCAAATTTGGGTTGCCGAGAAGGACTTTTTTCAAATCTACTGTGTCGATGTGAACGTCAACTTTCATGTTGATGGTAAAATTGCGATGATTAATTGTATAATCCTGCGAATTGCCTAAACCAATATTGTGAGCGAGAGTTTGCAAATGCGCTTCGATGTTGATTGAAGGAGACAGGCTGGCACTCAGAGATGCAGAAAGAGAATTCATTTGAGTGACCATGGTGGAAATAACTTCACTAATATGTTCAAACCGTATTCTTTCGACTTGGCGAGCGAAGCCTTTAAGGGCGTTGGCGTTTACCAAAAATTGTTCTGTTCCAGTTATTGGCCCCGTAGCTGTTCCACTGCCACCGTTAAAAGTATCAATAATGGAAGTAATTTTTGTAATGCCACAAGAAAAATCTGCCGCACTAAGCCCATTGACGCTCGGCATAGCATCTTTGATGTTTTTGAATGAAGTCATGGCACTGGCGAGGCTGGTTGCCCCTGCGGCGATTGATTTAATTTTGCTTATGGAATCTGTATTGATTCCATTAGGAATCCCAGCCATACCAACAGCAAGTTTATTTAATATCCCATTCGAGCCACCTTCAAATAATTGGCCTATCAAAACTCTTAAATTTGTTGTCATGATCAGAACTGCTCGCGCATTGATCGGCGCCCCATTGCTTCCGCCACTCAACCCAGAGAAAAGAGATGGAATCATTGCCATTAAATCGAATGTAGATTTAATGGTGTCAATTTTGCCTTTTATTTGAGACGGAGACACACTGGCAGCCCTGTCGCCTTGGACAAGCAATCTAAGACTACTTCCGATACTTCCCATCATGGCTGGTAAGATATCGGCCAAAAACAACATAAATCCTTGCAAGTGGACAACGCGCCGTTGTATGGCATCTGTAATTTGCTGCGAGTTTGCTCCTGCTCCACTCTGCGAACCTTGCGCTATTGTCATAATCGATTGAACGAAAGATACAATAGACGACAATAATGGCCCAACCACCTCAAGAGATTTGATACTACCCGGATTTAGTGTTGATAAAGCTGGTAGTAGTTGTATGATTGCATCTCTTGCGTTGTCTATTAAGACTTTTACTTGCGGTAAAACAGCCCGGAAATACCCGCCGAGGGCATCGAGAGTTACTCTAAGCGTAGTTCCGGCGCCATTTGTAACTCTCGAAACTGCTTCCCAAAAAGCTGGTGGCGGATTAATTGCTTGAACAATTCCACCAACACCCGCGAGTATTGGGCCAATAGCCCCCACGGCTTTGATCTGATTTTGAGAAATAGTCAACCCAGCTAAATCCGTAATAGAACCTTTCACTTCGCGAATAAATTCGCTGATAGCTGCTGAGATGGTGTGAATGTAAACACGAAGCTGGCCTAAATTAGCGGCATGATCTCCTGACCCAGCTTGTACCGACCACGAAGCGGTAGTTCTCCAAAACTCAGGCGGCGGCAACATGGCCTGCAAAGCCGAAGTCACGCCAGACATTACCGACCCTAGAACTTGAGCACCTTGCGCCAAATTGGGTGTTGAGCCAAGCTCTATCAATGTTTGCTTGATTGAAAAAATTATACCCAAAATCCCTGTCGTTGGTGTTCCAATAATTTCACGGATGAATTGATTTACTCCGGCGATTTTTGTAGCAAATGTGGTTCTGGTTAAAAGCAATTCTGAGAAAGTTGGAGTTACAATCTCGATAAACCCAGAAAGCTTACCGGCAATCATAGCAATACTGTTCATCAAGCCAGTGAACACTCTTACTTTTTCTGGGAAATTTGTGTCGTTTGGCAGAGTGTTGATAGCCGAAATTATTTGTATTGTGACAGCCGCCATTCCTCCGACAACCGTGCTAAGAACCCCTAAGCCTACCGCAATCGAACCACCCACCAATAACGCATTAGCCATAATGGCAGCGCCAACTGCCCCTGCAACTGCGACAACCACACCAGCTTCAATAAACACAAGGCCCATGGCGCCCATGGAAAGAGCCATGCCCTGAGCTTGGCTTGGGGTTATTTTGGCCATTTCGAAGCCTTTTGTAATCAAGCCAAGAGTTACTCCCATTGCCAAAATAGAAGCACCAATAATAAACATTCCTTTGGCTATCTCGGGTCCGCCACCGGCACCTTGAACTAATTTAGTGGCATAAATAACCGGAATCATCGCGATGGCTGCACCGGCTAATGCTCCAAGGGAAACTGCTATGCCTTCAACTGTCGTGCTGTTTGATTTAAAAATTTTGTCCACAGCAACGATTGAGTAGGCCATCAAAATACCACCACCGGCCAAAGCAACAGCAATACCCAAAAGTGTCGCGGTCATTTTTGCGATATCGCCATACTCAACACCCCGGAATGACTCAACAAACCCTCCTAAGCTTCTACCTGTTGCTGGCCCCGGTGGCGTCGCACCGGCTGTCGCAGCGCCTACGTTTGCAGCCTGCGTGCGTGCAGCTTCCGCGGCAGCTTGAATTCCGCTAGTTCCTGTTCTAGCGGCGGTATTCATTGACGTGCGAGAAGCGGCATTACTGAAAATGGCTCCTGCGGCTTGATCCCAAAAAGTTTTTCCAATGGCCGCAAAAACTCCGCCCAATAGCGAACGAGACAATAACGGAATCAAAAAATAAGCAGCAATTTCTTTCCAATACTTTTTAGCTTGCGCTAAAACAAGAGGTTTTAGCGCAGCCCAGCCTTCTTCGATTTTCTCCCAAGCAGTTATAAACAATCTCTCGAAAGCATCTCTAAGGTCAGGCCAGGAATTTTTGATTGCCTCCCAAATTGGTTTTAAAACTTCGCCAACGAATGATAGGATGCCACTTCCTCCTGCCATGGCTGAATTCATGAAAGCACTAGGGTTGCGCAAGAATTCCGTAACGTATCTAATGCCCGTTGCCACGCCTTTGAGGGCTTGTTCCAATAAAGAGCCAGCTATTCCACCAAGAGTTTTGAAGAATGATTTAAAGCCCGCTAAAACACCACTGCCTGCGCTCGAAGTCGGAGAAAACCAATTAAAGAAATTCTTTTTTAAGCCCTCTAGTAGATTAATCAACCCGGTTTTTGGATCAGTTTGAACGGCTTTGAAAAATGTTCTAAATTCGCTGACAACCCCGCGAATCATTCCTCGGAATCGTCCGCGTTCAAACATTTTAGTTATGCCCTGAAAAAATGTTTTGACACCAGGGAAAGCCTCGACGAAAGCACGACCAACGTCCCTTCCGGCCCTCCAAGTTTCACGCAAATCTCGATGGAGAGTTCTCATTAAAACACGGAAATCTCTAGAACGTTTTATCCCAGCACCCAGACCTTCTACGAATTGATGCCAGAATCCTCCTTTGGACATACTTCCAGATTGAGTCAATCTTTCAATAGAAGAAGCCAGTTGCTTCATTGCCTCTGCTTGCGATAGCTGTCTAGTTTCGGCGACGGCAGCCTTTCTCTGAATATCCGTATATGACACGCCTTGATTTTTCAAAGCGAACACTTGTTTTGCTGCTTCTTCGGAAATACCAGAGGTTGCTGCCAATAACTTCAGACTTTGGCGCGTCATTCCCTCGACGCTTCGCCCTGTGGCATAGAAACTCTTTCTGAGCATTTCAACACGGGCTCCGGGGTCTTGCTCCCTCATCAGCTTCATGGCATCTACATTTAACCCGAAAGCCTGCGAGAGTTTTGCGGCATTCGTTGCAGCATCTTCAAAATTGTCAAATTTGTCCACGACACCCAAAAGTGACTTGAATTCAACGCCTAATTTACGCGCGTAAACGGACAGCGAAGTCATGGCGCTAATACCAACACTTGAGAAATTAGCAACGTCTTTAGTCATTTCACCAACGTCTCTTGAAATAAGTTTAGAACTCATTCCAAACGAACGCCCCATTTGCAGTGACATCGTAGCCATTTGACGGAGGTTATCTGAAATATCTGTTCCGGCTGCGGCTGCCCTGGCGCCAATAGCTTTCATGGCCTCGCCTGTGAGCCCTAGACCCTTCTGGAAGGCCATAACTCGTTCCGCATTGCGAGCAATGTTATCTCCCTGAACATGCCACACAGCGCCCATGTCCGTAGCAAGTTTGGTAACCTCTTTTAAACGTTCGGCCATACTTCCAAAAACACGATAAACGCTTAACCCTGTTTCTGCTAATTGGCCACGCATCGAGCGGAAAGATACAATAACATCACGAGCTTCGCGTTGGTTGAATGCGCCCATTTCTTTTCTGAGGTCTTCGAAGGCTTGGGCAAGTGCGTTATCCCCTCCCATTTGAGAGGCCATGTCTACTAAGCCTGTAAAAATACTAATAGGAATTGCAAGAATGCTTTTTCCTAACTCCCAAATACTACCTATAACACCCCCGAGAACATTTGTCCCTACTTTGGCTAAAGACCAAAGCGTAGTAAAAGAAGAGGCTAGTCCACTAAAGCCTTCCCTGACGGCGGTCACTAGAACACCTTGTTTGCCCATCTCCTTCATTTTGTTGCCTATATTGCCCCAAATGTCTTTGGCGGTTTTGCCTATCTTGCCAAAAATGTTTCCCATGGCACCCCAAGCATCATTGGTGTCACGAATTCTTTGCGAGCCTTGGCTGATCCCGTCATTCAATTCACGAATGCGCTGTGTTGTGTCACTCGTGCTTCTTGTGGCATTGCCGGTTAAACGAGCAACTTGCTCCATGTATTGGGTTTCGCGTTCTGCTGCTTTGGCTCTGTCTTCAGCCATTTTTACAAGCAATTTTTGAAATTGCATTTGTTGTTGCTGATATTTGAGCGTGTCTTCGCCGTCGTCTCTACCTGCCATGGATTAATATTCTCCATCTCTAATTACAGGTTTGGAGAAGTTTTAAATGGATACAAATCTTTCTGGTAAATTATTATTTGCACTTTTGGGGTGTGCGCTAGAAACAGGCGGACTAACGAACGCAAATATTTCAGGAACTCCTGAAATGCTAATCGCATTTATTGAAGCGTTAAAAGCCACCAAAGATTATCAATATCTCTTGAAAGATCCCTATGCGACTGTGGAATCAATAGCACAAGCCCAAAAAGAAAAGTTAGTAAAAGGGCGTGATTTCGAGAAAATATCAGGAATCGCTTGGTTGGTTTGATGTTTGGCCTTCGACCCAACATTTTAAGCATCTAGGTTCGAACAAATCATTTCCGCCAACAATTATTTCTTGTTTTAAAGTACCGTTTCTAAAAAATGTTCTTGTTGCTGCTTTGTGGCAACAAGAACAGATCGATCTTAGCTTTACGGGCTCTTCGGATAGGGCTAGAAGCTCTGGGATGGGTCCAAAAGGTTTGCCATTCGCAGTTAGGTCCAACCCGGCTACAATCACCTTAACATCAGAGCAAATTAACTCAGTCACAAAATCAATGATTGTTTTTTCGAAGAATTGAATTTCATCGATCGCCACAAGATCAACTTCATCATCCACCAAACGGATTCTGAGTTCTCTAAATTCTTCAGCAGTAGCATTTACCTTCAAAACCAAAGGGACAATCCCGGTCGTTTTATGTAAGTCGATATTACCATGAGAGATGATATTTCCGACGCCTCTGCGATTATCGATGCTAGGGGTAAAAACTACAATTTTTTCTCTAGCAAAAACTGCTCCTTTTATTCTGCGAATCATCTCCTCTGTCTTGCCAGCAAACATTCCGCCACAAATACAAGTTAAATTTCCTTTGCTCATTACCACTTCCTTCTTCGAAGGATAATAAGAGATGGAAAGGTTTTGGTTTAAACTTTATGTGAATTTGATGTGACGGGAAGGAACTTCGGTTCGTTGGCGACCTAGCATAGAGCGTATGTCGGGCGTGTTATCATGAAGGGCTTTAGATTGAACTTGGCCCGCTTGTTTTGTTCTATCTAATTCCTGATTGATTCGCTTGATAAGCCATAATCTGTAAGGAACTGGAAAGTGATAAAACTCAGACCACGACATCCCGAAATAATACCCCAGGATGAAAAAGTGTTCAAGAAATAACTCAAACCTCGTCGTCGTTTGTGGGATAAAAGAATTCCGATGTCAACGGAAGAATTACCTCACTTTCCTCAGAACAGGCACCACAAACAATTTTTTGTTTCATCTGGACGCCTGGAGTGTGTTTGTCGGCATAGCGACGGAATGCTAACGAGTCTCCGGCCAACATGGTTTTGACGAACTGGGCAATTTTGTTTTTGTCATCAACGCCATCAACTGAAAGAAGCGAATATTGTAAACGAGTTGTCACAAGATTATTTGTTTGACGATTCGTTGATTTTTTCATGCGCTCTTGGGTAAGCATAATCTCTTCTTCGTCTGCAACTGTCAAAAAACGGAAAATCACATTTCGTTTGCTAATAGGAAGAGTGTAAGGGAAGGCGTTAAGTCCGGGAGCGATCGGGTCGATTTCTAAACGCTTCATAGGAAGTTTTAGGCTAAACACATGCTTTTCTTTATTGTCACATTGTGGACAGTGTGTTTCGGCGTTATAGTCAGATCCATAACTGATACTGCGAATTGCAATCATCAAAGCATCACGATCGCCAGAGACGAGTTCGCGAACGTTGATTTTTTTCACTCCGGGGTCGGCGTAAAGACAACCTTGTAGAAGCTCAGTAACGACTGTACCTCTTTTCTGTAAAGCAGGAGAAGTTAAAATATCTTCATCGTGGGCCGTCATTGGGCGGATTTCCACAGTTTCGACATTGTGGGCCGCTGAGGTTGGGGGATAGAGTTTTCCTCTGGATGGCAAAGGAATGGATTCAACAGGTACATCTCCGATGATACCTTGAATTGGGTTTGGTATCACGGTTTCTGATGCGCCAAAGAGTTGCGTGCGAGGTGTTTGTTCGACCATGGTTTAATTCTCCAAAAAGACATCTTTTTTGAAAGATACAAAAACTAAGCCTTATTGTACAATTATGCCGCTACCGAATTTTTATTCTAGACTTTCTAGACCTTTTAGGTCTTTTTGCATTCCGCGAACATGAACTACCATCAAAGCCAAACCTTCAAACCCGCCAAGGTCGTTCTGTAGAACCAAGCATTTAAAAAAGAGTTCGACGATTTCTTTTATGTGTGTTTTTAAAACCTCAAAAGTCATTCTAGAGCTCTCGTGTAAAAATAATTCCAAAGTCGAATGAAGAATTTGGTATTTATCGACAAGCTCTAAAGCTTTAATATAATATGTTTGATCGCGTTTAAGATCTTGAGCGAATTTATCACCCTTGAAACGTGTTAACACGTTTTCGATTTGGCTTGTTTGCTTTGATAAGTTGGAGGCATGAATTTGTAAATTTCTAAATGGACGCTCCTGGGTTGGTTCATGGATGCCTTTCGCGATCGTCGCCAAAGCATATGAAAAATATGAAGCAAAATGCTGAATTGGTTTTATTCCAATATGGCGAATAAAAATTTTGTTGATTTCTATTTCGTTTTTTAGTTTCCCTAGTTGCGGATCACTTGAAAAGCCAACACTAATTTCATTTAAGGATTTCATATGGTTAAATATCACTCTATTCTCTGGATGCCAATAACAGGAGCTGTTGGGTTATTCGTAATTACCTGAAAGTGCCTCTCGGAGCCATCGTCCAAACGCTTGACAACATATTTGTCTAGAATTTTAACTCTGTAGACATCACGTTCGCCGCCAAAATCATTTGCTAGCGCTAAAGCATATTGATGTCTGTTTGTTAGCCAAATGTAATTAGGAATTTCGGCTGTTGTTGAATATACATGGCGATCTTTAATCGGACGAGCAGTATATAGCACCAATGCCTTAGGGGATGTCTGAGTTGGGTTGGTAAATTTTTTATAAAGATTGTAGAAATCACTAATCTTCCGCGGGTCTTTGATAGTGTCTTCTTCTTCTAGGGAGGCTTCGTAAATTTCATTCATTTCTGCCTGAAGGTTCTGGTCGATGTAGAACTCAAAATCTTCATCCCCATCAAGAGCTACACTAGCGGTTAGTTCAGTTTTTTCGAATTCATATTGCGTTCTCATGTCGTGTGTGTTAATCGTTATTTGGATATTGGTATTGAACCAAGGATCGATTAATTTAATAGCAATCTGAATTCTTTCGGTGATAAGAGCAAGGAAGATATTAAATCTCCCAAGCATCTTTGTTTTGGTATCAATTTCGTTGGTTCCGAGAGCTTCCAGATATTGTTTTTCTAGGTCAGGTGTCCATTCGTCGCCATCTTCTGCGTACATCTCTTTCATTGAATCGACATAAGACTGGTATTCATCTGGCTTAATAGCCGAACGTGCCGCGAGATCAAAAACAAAATGTTCAAGTTCTTGAATATTGGTGCTTATTGTTGATTCACGCAGGAGGATACTGCGTTTAATAAATTCACGAAGTAATGCATTCATGAAAAATTCTATCCTTAATTGTTAAGTTGGGAGTTTATCAAAACTGTGGCAACGAAGAGAAAACTGAATTGCATTTCGCCATCCTCGGAAGAGAACTCAACACATCGATTTTTTTTCGTGCAGTGCGTAATTGCAAACGAGTCTTACCATAACAAAACAGCATTATCGTAACGAACCGTGATGGATAACTCTATAGCTTCACTTGTTGAGTAATTGAATTCACCAAAATTTGATACTTTTACGAAAGCGCCTTTGATATCCCACACTGAAATAACGGCGCCAATAGGATCACATTGTTTCAACATAATATCGCGTTTGTAGTAGTCGGCATAACCTGCACGACCTGACACTGATTCCCATTGGAGTCGTACCCATTCCATAACCTGTTGCGCGCCTGATGGAGCAATTGGGTCATGTAGGGTAATGGTAATTTCATTGAATTTTCCTTTACCGGCGATATAACGAGTGTTATTCATCCAAGGAATTTCAATTTCCTCAAAAGTAATCTCGGGAAGAGCACTGCTCTTTACTAAAAACGAATCAATTCCTTCAATCGCAAGAAGAAATTGAAATTTCATCTTTGGTTGAAAGTTTTCTGGTTGCATATCAGCAACGTCTAAAATTTCAGTCATTATAGGTTCTCCTTAAAGAGCAAAAAAAGTGCTTGTAATTGTAAATAGATTATTGTGAAAATTTTAGACGTAATTTTACTTGGTTGGTGATCGCTTTTTGTTACTAGGAACAATGGTACGATCGCGATGAGATTTTTCTTTTTTATAAAGATTTATAATTCTGTTTGAGCTTGTTCTGACTTCAAAGATTGTTTTGGTTAAAACTTTTAATTGATTAATCATGCTGACCAACTCCATACGAAGTTGTTCTGGGAGGGGTTCTCCTAAAATGTCGCCTAAAATATCTCTGGCATTTTCAACACTAACAAGATCAATTTCACCAACATTGAGCAACGCATCTTGAAGTTTTTCAAAACTTTGTAAACCATGAGGAGAATCATGAGGTGCAATAAAAGCATCCTCATGTAGACGATGATTCTGGATGTTGGGTTTCACAGATTGACTCCTGCATTATTTACTGAGAAATCAATTTCTGCAAATTCCAAAGTTCGGGTTGGTCGAACCATGATTTTCCCGCGAATGGTGTTGTTCTCGATATCAGCCTGTGTGGTTGTATCTGCGTCAATTTTGATACCAAAACGGTCAATACCTTGTTGAGACTGAATAGCGCTTAAAATCGGAGCAACCAATTTCTCAAATTTTTGCAACGTAGCTGCGCGGTTTGGCTCAAAAATGATTTGCGTGGAAACGTTTTTGACACGACGACGAATCTCGATTAAGAGCCGACGTACACTCAAGCGATCTGTGCTAGAAGCATTTGCTTGAAGGGTCTTCTGTCCCCAAATAATCAGACCGCCACTTCCAGGGAAGGACAAAATCGGATTAATATTTGCACTTTGCAAATAATTTCTGTTGTTCAAATTCAGCGAAGTATTGGCTGAATCTGCATTTACCAAAGGTCCGCGTTCGTAACCGGCAACAGCAAACCACTCATGCGACATGGCATCGCTGCGGGCAATAGCCCCTAGCACTGCGACCGATGGAGGTACGCGCACAATTGTTTGATTAAATGGATGGCGCATGTTCACGTCAGGGAAGTAAGCAGCCGCATAACTTGTGTCTAAGCCACGGTTTCTAAAGTTGTCAGCAGTATTAGAAACACTGACTATTTGAGAAGAACCAGTTACCAGAGATGCATTGGTGTCGTATTCCTCCACGTCAAGAATAAAGACAGAGTCTAACCTGCTTTCTTGAATGGTTTGAATCGCTTTGTCAGTGATATAAGCTGCCCGAATCCCAGGGACAGACAAAATTTTGAAAAACACATCAGTTGTATTTGACATGATATCCAAAGCTTTGCTATAAGCTTTAACGGTTGGTCCGTTGGTGAGTCCACGCGAGGAGTTATTAACTTCTTCGATAACTGCTTGGTTTTGAAAAAATTTGGCTTTTTTGTTGAAAATATTTGAACCATCAAACCCGCTTTGAGCAAAGAAGCTAAATTTAGCCATTGCACGGACGCTTGGGTCATCTAAATCCCCGACAGTGAAAGCCCGTGTAAACGTACCGCCATCGGGAACGATGATACCATTACGAACATATACCCATGATGCAGCCGTTGACGGATCTGCAATACTAGTGGACGAGTTGTATCTGATTTTGATTTTCTCAAGAGAGAAAGCGTTATGGCAGAAACGATCTGCATCGACAATGCCGTTTGCAGCAGTGTCGGTGGCGCCTTCGTTTTCACCGGCATAGGCATTCATCCATTGCTCTTGGAAAGTTGGAAAGAATTTTGTGTATTCGGCAATAGACGGCTCTACAGAAAGATCCGAATTAATTTCCCCGATGTCGCTTTGGTACTCAAACTGAACACCCCAATACAAAGAACGATTAACAGATTGCGTCGGAACAGAGCCACGAGCAATATTCAATCTCATTTGTATGGGTGGTTGAACAGCTTTATTTAAGATTGTTGCAACGTTGTAGCCCGGTCCCGTGATGTTCGTTAATGGTGCCGTACCTGAAGTCACCAAATGCGAGATTCCGCGGAACCCAACAGGGAGTGCTTCGGCATTTACATTTTTGTTTTTAACATCTTCTGCCATTTTTACGCGAATGTAAGCCGATGGTCCAAGGTATTCTCCGTCTTCAACCATTCTTTGCGCACTTTCGTTCACGTCAAAGTTGAAAAATATTTTTTTGTCGCCAACAATTTTAGCAATGTAGCGAGGAGAGTTCGGGTCAAGATTCAAGCCGCGATATTGCTCATAAGCAATTTTATTAGAGTCGTTGTCATCAAATTTACGAACGATTAAATCGAACGTGCCGTATTTGTATGTTGGGGAAGGTGAGCGAGTCAGGTTCTCGATAGAGAATTTAACTTTTGCTGTTGGTTCTTCGCCGTCGTCGATCAGCTCGATTTGGAAAAGATTAACTGGGCTTCCACCAAATTTTTGAGACACAACCCATGGAGTGCGAGCAGCTTGAAAACGATCTTCAAAACTCTCGAAGCAAGGAATAGTTGTAGACCCAGAGTTGTAAGAAGACGCACCGTAAGTTAAGAACGCAGACGGTTCTTTTCCTGCTGCTACGGTGTTTGACGCATCGCCAGCACTGTAATTGTCCGAAAGCAATCCCGTCCCTGTGACAACCGCAAAATTAGTGTTCACATCATATGCTGTGTATAGAACATACCCGGCTTCTTGAAGCTTGTAAGGATCGCGATTTAACACGTCTCCGAAATAATTACTTGCGCTTGAATCGAAAGAAGCGGTAATTAAATTTGGATATTGTTCAAGCGTGCCTTTGTGGCCATTTAGAAGAAGAACGAATTCTTGCTTGCCATCAGTAAGGTCTACAGACCCAGAAATTGATCCACTGAATGCAGCAAAGGAGGCTGCAACAGTTGGAGATGGTCGTGCGCTAAAACCCACTGGCCCCCACGAAGCTGACAACATCGGCACAACACCACTTGCTGCAAATAAAACTCCGCGAACAATTGGTACTGCTGTTTCGTTTGGCTGCAAGCCTGCGTCGCTAAAAATAGCCGAACCTGCTGTGGCGGACATTAATGCTCCGAGAAAATGGACTCGGCCAGGAACACCAAGGGTTACTGCATAGGGATTTACAGCTAATGCCCCGGCTGAGTCAGGTTGTCTTGAACCAACAACGAAACCAGCGGCAGCTACTTTGCCTGAGTCAGTACGAGCCAAACCTGTACCCACGCCTAGAATGCGAGTATAGGTCGCGGCTTGTGCATTTCTTAGCCATTCGATCGTTGCCAAAGGGCCATTAACGTGATCAAATGTTGGCAAGCCAAAAAGGCTTGTGTATTCGCTGATGTTGGCAACAGTCGTAGGCACGAAAGCTTGACCCTTTTGACTTGTTCCCACAATTGCTGCCGGAACACCTGATGGAACCACGTTTTGCGGATTCGATAAATCGATAATACGAGTATTAACTCCGGCACTTTGATAGACTGTTTCGGCCATTTTATTTTCTCGTTTTCTTATTTTCTAAAATGTTGGTAAATCTCATTCAATCAAGAACGCTTTTGCATAAGTAATGTGTCTCAACATATTTTAACTCAAACAAATTCAACGTTACCGTTGGTGATAATGAAATTAATCTCAGCATATTCGATTGCGCGAGTTGGGACTAATTTAATTGTAGCTCTGAATTTTTGATTCAAAACATCTGCATCGCCATTGTTGCGCTCGTCGCAGATCACAACGAATTTATCAATACCTTGGCGAGTTTGAATCGAACTTAGCACTGGCGTCACCAGCGCAACAAATTGTTTTCGTTGTGCTGGGATGTCGTTGTTGAAAATCAATCTTTGAGTGATATCAACAACGACACGTTTTACTTCTAACAACATTCTTACAACATTGACTCGATCGAGAGCACTTTTTGATTGCTTCATGTTCTTTTGGCCCATGATGGCATAGAAAGTTTGGTTGTTTTCAGTTGGCATTTTCACAATCGGATTAATACGAGAATCTTGCAATTTGGCTTGATCTTTTGTGTCAAGCCGAACCGCGACTGACGAAACAAAATCGAGCGACGCGCGGTTTGTTCCTGCTGGCACATACCATGGGTATCCAACTCGATCATTAAAGCCGATAGCCGATATTGCGGCAATAGAAGGTGGCACGCTGATCAATCTTGAATTAAAATTATCGCGAATTGTTACATCAGGATAATAAACTGCAACGGCGTTATTATCGATTGCTCGTCTATCAAGTTGTTCAATGGTTTGATCGACATTTGGATAACTGCTTGCATCACCATCAAAAATAATTACTCCGTCATCATCGTAAGATGGAATATCCATCAGATAAATGCCTAAGCCATATTCTCTAACACGATCCATAACATAATCAGTGACATACGGGTCACGAATGCCCGGTACGCTAATAACGTTTGCGCTAGGAACGGTTTTATTGATGCTGGCGAATGTAGGATCAGTTGCGATTTTTGCGCCTACTCGGTAAGAACCAACTGTGCTATTGACACTTCCTATTCCGGCCATACTTGAGGCGAACCCTGGAGAAGTGAATCCTGTATACGCTCCGCCGCCTTCGGCTGTTGACGCAGCTTTATCGGTAAGGTAGAAAGTTTCTTTATCCAAAATATTCACACCATCAAAACCACCGTACATAACAGTGCTGAATTTCAAATAATCGCTGAATTTATTGAAAGACCTTGACCCCTCAAGAAACAGGGTTGCCATTGTTACGCGAGAGATGGGCGAGGTTGGTCCTGAATCAATGATTCGGTAATCGTTAAGCGCCAAAGTAGCGTCCCGCATGTAAGCGGCTTCCTTCATGTGAACATCAACACTTCCAGTGATATCATCAATACTGGTATTCGATAATGCTACTTTGGCCAGAGTGAATTTATTGTCACAAATTGAGTCGGCATCTGAGCCAGTCACTAAAAGATCAAGGTTTTTTAAGCCCATAAATTTTGACATTTGCGCAATAAGGGGGTTGGTTTCTTGAATTGTGTTTGGGTTTAATACAATGTTGTTGCGTTCAAATTTGACACCCCAATGAAGCCTTGAATCAACGATTTCATTAATGCCAGGATACCCAGCAAAAGCATTAGCCGCAGGCGGGGAGGTTTCTACGGGGCCGCGAGTTATTTTGAATCGGTACGGCATTGGAGGAACCAAAGAACCTAGTAATCGGGTATCGATACCCGATGCCGTTCCGCCTAAACGTTTCTCCCCCAAAGGCGCAAGATCAGAAATAACACCATTGGCACTGCGTTGAACGTTTGATTTTAGAATTTGAACACCACGGAATCCGAATGGAAGACACAATGGAGAAGTCAATTTATTCTCTACATTTTCGTGCATAACCACGCGGATCAAACGTGATTGATTTGCATTTTTTCCATCTTGCATGACGCGACGTTCATCTTCGTTATTTGAATCAAAGTTGTAACGATATTTGATATCTCCAATTTTCTTAGCAATATAGTTTGCAGAACTTGGATCTAGGCTCAAATTAGAGAATGATTCTACAATTTGTTGATTCAAGTCGGTATCACTGAATAGACGAACTGAAAGTGTAAAAGTCCCGTATAAATACGTTGGATCAACCGACATTTTTAAGCCAGAAATCGAGATTTTGAATTTGTTGTTCGCAAATTCGCCATCGTCAAGGGCCTCAACATAGAACAAATCATTTTCTGTTCTTCCGAAAGGTTGCGAAATGAACCAAGAAGTTTTTGGTGTTTTGAAACGAGTGTCAAATAAACCAAAAGCATTACGGAAGTTGATTGTTGCGTCTCCCGATGGAACAGTATCGGCTGATCCCGAAAGAATGGCGATAGAACCAGTATCGGCCGATACAGCAGCAATTTCGGCGTCAACTGCAAAATCTAAATGAAGATAATGTTTTTCTGTTCCAAATTTTGTAGGGTCTGTATTGAGAATTTTTCCTACATAATTTACGCTCGTCGGATCAAATGAGGCCGAGAAAATACGAATACCAGCAAGGCCATCAGTTGTTGCAAAACTAGCGCCAGCCGAAGATGAAATCACGAGTTTGAACAAGCCGTCATTTAAACTAGCAACATCATCCGGGCTTGGAATGGATGATGTGATGGCAGGCAAGAAAGTCGTAGGAGATGGAGTTTCGCCACCATTTAGGACCATCATGCGCGCGTCTGAAGCCAGCCACACCATTGCACGAAGCAAATAAGCATCTTGGCCTGGGCCTGTTATCCCAAAGCTGTTGTTGTTCGTGAACATCGGCAAACCGAAAGCTTCATAAGTTGAAACTTCGTGCTTGGCGGCAATAAATTGAACAGTGCCAGAGTGTCTAAAATCGACAGGATCAGTTGTTGGGTCGGCACTTGGTTCAACAATACCACCCATAATTTTAGTACCAGCGTTTTTCACGCGACCAGTGGCTTCTGTTTCCGAAATGTCGGCTGATGTTTCATTCGAACCTGCGCCAAGCACACGAACGAACGTGGCTGAACTTCGGTTTTTTAAAAACTCATTCATCGAGTAAGGTCCGTAACGTTTTGGATCTAAAGGTCCAAATTGTGCAGCAAATTCAGGAAAATTTGACACAGTTACAGGAACGAAAGCAGGGCCTCTCAGTGAGGTTCCAACCACTGCCGCGGGTACACCAGAAGGTTGTACTTTTACAGGAGCAGAAAGGTCCGTTTCGATTGCATAAAATCCGGGTACTTTAAAGGATTGTTCAGTCATAACTGATTAACCTCTCGTTCGTGTTGGTTTAAAAAAAATGAAAACATCGTTGGCGATAACTATTCTCCACCAAGCGGTTTACATCTAAACGTTTTTTTATTGAACAATAATAACGAGAAATTATTTCATTTTATGAAAATATCGAAAGCGGCTGGGTTGGAGACTTGAAATATTGTTTCGCCGGACTTTTGATTAGTTGAGAGTATATGTAAATATTCCAAAAATGGATTTGTTTTTTCGACAACGATTTTTTCGTTTTCGGTAAGCTCCTGGCGTTCATTTTCATCCAAAGGGGCCAAATCAAATTTGTTTTTCTCGGATTTAATTTGTGATTTACTGAAAACTTTGCCCGGAGCTTCTGTGATTCCAAAAGACAAGAACGGAGCAGAGATATAACGCCTAAAAGGATTTGGATTGGCAGGGGAAGCTCCATCAATCAAATACGCTTTCACTTTTATGTTGAAAGTGTATTTTCTAATGATTTCTTGATCAGCGTAATCTTCGTAGTTGTCTTTTGTTTCAAAAGAATCATCAGTAGTTGCGATGAACCAATAGCCTTTGGGTGTGGTCAATCTGAATGTTTTGCCTTGTGTGAGATAAGATTGGATCGTTCTTTGAATCATCATATTCATGTGATCAAAGTGTTGTGCCCAAAATGCCACTTCGTAATTCACTGCAATGAATTGCGGCGCGGGCATAGTAATAATCTCAAAAATGTTATCTTTTATTTGAGAATCCAACAAACCGCCCTGCGTGATGCGGCCATTATTTTTCAAAGCTGCCTGAGTACGTCGAGAAGCAACGGCAATATTGTTTTTTAACCCAAGTTTGTTGATGAGATTTTGGTAATTTTTATCTTTATCAGACAATTTTTTTTTGATGACCAACTGACCAGTTTGTTGGTTGATTCCGCGACCAGTCATGTCTTCTACACTCTGCTCGATGCTACCGCGCTTGATAGAAATCATCGGAAGTTTGATTTGGCCGTTTTTGTCATGGAGCTCATTCTGATTAATTGCAAAACGCTCGCCAGATACGAAACGTACTTTGACTTTAATTTCAGAAGCAGCCGAAGAAGGATCGCGAGGATCGTTACTTGGACTTCCTTCCGCTCTGCCTGTATTATATTTGATGCCTTTTTTAAAAAGGTCTTTCACGGAACGATCAACGTCAACAAGATCGCAACTTGGCATCGTGAAATCGTCTGCTAAATTTGTTCCTTCGTGTCCTGATGGAACGTGATCAATTCCGGGCTTGAATTCTAATTCTTGTCTGGTTCTCATGATTAATCATCCTCATCATAAAAACTGGAGGCTTCTCCCGTGGCATCTCCGCGCGGAGATATCTCTTTCGGCCCAGTAAGAGGTTCATCCACAATCCCTCTTTCGCGAAGTTCGCGAACGTCCCCTGTGGAGTTTCCTTCGGCGTCAGTTGCAAAGCCACGTTGTTGTACGAATGTTTTTTGCACGCCGTTTTTATCCACAAAGTCATCAGCCGAATCAGTATTTGGAATAGTAACTGGCGCGGTAAATTGTGTGATTCTGGCCAACTTACCAGTCATTTTGTAGCCAATGTTATACTCGGCTTGATTATACATGTTTTTTTCTTCTACGACGCTTGTGATTTCATAACCTTCGCCATCATATTCAAAAAAGTCACCTGCAATCAAAATGATATTTTTATCCAAAAGATCGCGAGCGTGAACAAAAACTTCGATACTGTTGGTTCTTTCGGAGCCAAACGTCATCTCTTTTGTCTCCCATTTATTATCACTTACTAAACAATCCAGAGAAATTGGGTTCTCATAGATTTTTTGGAAAGCCTCAGAGTAAACATCGTGGACTTTTGTTTTTAAAATAGAGACAGGGTAGTAAAGAACCGTTTGTCCAATAATATCTTTGATATATTCTTTGACGAGATCGTTAACAAACGATATCTCTCGTGGTCCTATGAATAATCTTGGCATACTGAGCTTTAATTATCGGAGCAAAAATTATTGTGCAAACATTTTGCAGAGAATTGATTGTATGATTTTGCTTCTTAATTTGGTCGCTTTTGTTGGCGCTGTCTTTTTTAAGACGTGAAAAGAAATTGAGGAGTAAATTTACTCACTTTTTTACAGGTCATATTTATTACTTAACCTCTCATAATAATATATTTTGGCGGCATTGGAACATAGCGAAGTTGTTTTTGAAGGTTTTCTGCTTTTGTGGATTCACGTTCCATAATTTTGTCGTAAGTCATTTCTTTCAAAAATTCTTTGACCTCAGTGACTAATTTCTCTTTTTCATCTTTGCCCTCGGTCCTGAGATCATCTCCATCTAAAGTGATATTGGAACCACCCGGCATTTGAATGTCTTTAATTTTTCCACGAACTCTGCCAAGCAACATTTTTGAAAGAGCTAGACAGTATTTTTTGATCCAATTCTTTCCATAAGAATTTACGTTGGAATAGATGGGGTTGTCCGCTGGGGCATTTCCTACGTTAGATACGCCGTGAATAGTCTCATCCACGAAATCAGGATTGGTAGGGTCGGGATTAAACATAATCCGCATCCAAAGTTTTTGGGTGTATGTTGTTTCTGCTGGCATTGGGTAAATGCGAATTTTTGTTCCATGAATTTCGTAAGAGTAGTGAGATCTGCGAATTTTTTGGGCAGTTTTTAGTTGCGTCCCTCTTAGGACATCTTCAAATAGCGGAAGAACGTAAAATCGCGTATCGGCAATAAACGACTCAGCCATGAATCCTGCGGACTGTCTATTGGACATGAGGTTTGAATTATTCATGTAAATGCTCGGAGCCTCATGATATACATCTAGAATTCTAATTTTACCTATACTCCCCGAAACCTGTTGGTTGTTCAGCGGAACGCCCGCTTGGTCTTTCAGGTCGGTGTAGAAGTCGTAATCCATTTTTCCAGCGGTTAACGAGATAGAACCAGAGAGAGTGTTTTGGCTTCCTCCAATTCCTAAAACTCCGGCATAAGGTTCGGCTTGTCTTTGGAGGAACTCTACATTTTGGCGTAAATAAAGACTGGCAACGTTCTCGGCACTTCCTGTCGGCATTCCAAGCATGGACGCAAATTGAGACTCTAGTTGGATTTGATTTATGATACTTCCCCACTCTGTTGTGGCATCTTCGAAGCATTCCCAAATTTGTTTTTTTGTCAGTTCTACTGTCAGAATATCGTCTCCAAGCATTCTTTTCACATAAACAACCATGGAATCTGCATCAGTTTGAAATTGAGCATCAGCGTCATAAAATGACCACGGAGTTGGACGAACGGTTTGTAGAAAAGTTGCCATATATTTTACCTAATTTTAAATAGCGAAAGGCCAGATCCAAATTAATGGAATCTGGCCTTTCTGGAGTCAGACTTTAAAAAATTATCTTTTTTTGCTGACGGTTCCGGCTGGGGTTTTTTTGACGGTCGAGGGCGAAGATTTACCGGGTTTGCCGGGTTTGCCATCCTCGGCTGCCAAGCCTCTTGGCTTTGCTTTGCCGTCTACTTTCGAAAAACCAGTACCCAAGCCAGAGCTTGGTTTAGCGACATTGGCAAGCTTGCCTTCGTCTTTGTCGTCAATTTTATTCAAAGGCTTGCCTTTGAGCCTAGCAGTGCCCATGGCGTTTTTGTTGGTTGGCTTGCCAGCTTCAGGAGAGCGCTGAACTTTCGCCTTAACTTCAGCAAGATACAATTCAAGTTCTTCTTCGATGATGCTTTTTAATTCTGTGAGAGTGATTTTCATAGCGCGTTCCTTTGCATTGAAAGTGTGGTTATATTTTAGATATTGAAGATGCGCCAATAATTACCATACAAAGGTAATTTTTTTTATGACCCCTAACATTTTATTGAAAGAATATGCTATTTTTGAACATCGTTATTGGATGGGAAGAATACTAGAAGAACAAATTTCAGATATCGACGAAGCCCTAATTCAGTTATCTAGATTAATTGTACCCGCAAAGACTTTTTTCAACAATGAAACCCCTGGTGTTTCTACACGAATGATAAAATTTATCAACAGTGATTTATCAGACTTGATTACTGCTTATCTTAAAGACCCAACTTTCACAGACGAAGGCTTAGTGAAACTTTCTGATTTATTTAAAGCATTCTCAAAAGAGTTGTTAGATCTCTATAGTAGTGAAACTCTTGCAATGGTTGTGAGTTTGATTGGGTTAGAAAACTTAAAAGGGAAAACTAATTTACCTTTTTTGAAAATTGTTGACAGACAGAAACATTGGGATCTTTTGAAAGTATTAAAAACTAAAGTGCCAAGTGTGGGTAATTTGCCCACCAAACCACCGATGACTCCTGACCAAATAGCTATTGATTATTTGAATATGTCTTTTGGTCAACTCACTCCAATTGCAATTTCTTCTTCCAAAGTTTCTAAAATCAGAAATGGGATGGACGTGATTGCTCAATTGCATCACGACGAAAATTCTGCCCCACAAAGCGCCCAAGCAAGCGTTCAACCAGAGTCAATCGAACAAGCCATCATGAACGTGAAGGACGCCTTTCGCAAGGCGTTTGGAGTCATTCCTGTAGAGGAGCGTAAAAGAATTCCACCCTCTGTGGGGGTCGCTATGAAAAATTTCTGGAGTGGGTTAGATTTAATCGGAAAACAAGCAGCGAACTGATTATTTGTCGGCGCTAATGAGGCGGCTTCGAATCATGACGCCCATGGCGTGTCGCGAAGTCATTTCTGCTTCGCTCAGTTTATGTTTGGTTTGCTCAAAAGCATTTTTAATACAGTCTCCAAGCGCACCAGATTCTATCATTCCAATATTTTGACTTTTCATGAAAGCTGCGATAGCTGCATGAATTTCTTTCGTGTCTGCGGTTTTCATACAAGCCTTAACAATGGCTTGGGCAAGAAGGTTGTATTGACCCAAAGTTGCTTTTGGCATCTCTGGCTCCATAGGTTGACCCAAAACAACATCTTCTGGTGCTTGCATCTCTTCGAGCTCTGCCAAAATTTCTTCTTTAATGATTTGGCGTAATTTTCTTGGGGTGATTGTCATTGTGATATTTCTCCGTGTAATGCGCTTAAATAGTCTCGATCATAGAGACTATAATTATGTGTATGAAAACATTGATTAAACGCTGTGAATTAATAGAAAACTTTTGTAATCAAATTATAACCGAAGCTATTAATTGGATTTTGCTCAATTTAGAGTAAAGTCATGGCTTCTTTTCTTTTAAAAGAGAAAAGAGCTCTTGATTCATGTCGTGGAACATCACCATAAGTTTAGAAAACTTTACCCCAAACAAGTCAGAACTTTCTTCCTTGCTTGGGTCTAGGTTGTTTATAATACAGTAGGCCCTGAAAGTAGCACATACTACCTTCTCATTTTCGAATTTAATTTGTTCTGGTGTCAACATGAATCAAACGTAGGATCTTCCACACGGTTGTTTAAAGCGTTTAAGTTACGCACTCACGCCTGCAACGAATTGCCAAACTTCTTCTGCGGCAGAACGGAGTTGTTCAGACCCCTCTTCTCTTGCCCAAATCGTATCCTTCTCAAATAAATTTTGTAAATCTTCTACAGAGTCAATGTCTTCACTGTTCTTCTCGTAAAATTCCATCATCTCTTTTGCGAGTTCGCTTAATTCCGCAACACTTGACTCAAGCTCATATGGCTGTTGGTTAATTTGCGATTGTTGAATTCCTCGATGAACAAGTTTCCAAACACGCTTAAGAACAATGTTGATGTCTTGACGATTCCAAATTCGTGGTTGAGTCATTAACCAACTTCTCATCATGTGATCAAATTCTTGGTAAGTTTTCGCGTTTGACTCAGATTCTTCATAGTGGTCATAAACAACTCTAGCCAAACGAAAAGCAGCATTTTCGTCATTTTGAAATATTTCAGCATATTGTTCTTTGATAAGGCTGCGAATAACAAGACGGAAGGAATGGCTGGTGGATGTTTTCATATAGCTTACATAGGCGTCAACACATGCTTAATATTAAATCCGTTTATCACAAGTAAATCCCTAATAGAAAAGCCAGAAACTATTTCTAGTCCTGGCTTAGTCTACTATTGGAAGGTTACCGCCACCTTCGATTCATGGCGGTTGCTTTTAAATGATATTCAGATCTACTACTGTCACGACACCAAAAAAGTCAGAGCGAGTCATTTTTTTGCCGTAACGAGTCATCACACCTTTGCGGGGAGTGAAATCTTCTGGCGCAAAAACTGTCGGAGTGATAATGAGGGGTACATAAGGAGCGTAGATATAACCGCTTTCGAGGTATGACCCGCCTTTGTAACCTACCAAAATCTTATTTCGTGGGAAATAAGGATCTTTGTAAACCGTGAAGCGATTCGACAATTGACCCACAGCTTCGCAGCCGATTGTCATTGGAGATCCGATTTGACCGTTTTTGTCCAAATCCATGCTTGGTTTGTAGTAAACCGAGGCTTCGAGGATTGTGCATACATCAGGGCTTGTGACGATGAAGTTTGCAGAACCACGAAGAGTCTTACGGTGGATGGTGTTACCGACATCGATGATTGTCTCGATGAGGGTCTCGTACCATTCACGAACAGTTCCGGCGAAATGAGGACCGGCTGAGAGCGAATTCTCCAAGTTCACTGGCGAACCTGTAAGTTTGTTGACGAATTTGCCAGGAGCACGGCTCCAGAACAGGCTTGCACCTGATGCTTGGATCAGAATATCATTCAAGATTTCGCGATCGATTTCGAGAGTGATTTGTTCTGACAGGATTTGGGTAAGCTCTACTTCGACATCCATCGAATGGAAAGCGTTCAAATCTTGGGCCATTTCTGGTGTCCATCTTGCGCGTAATTTCCGAGTGGTTGCAGTTACAGCGATTGACTCGATTTTGATGTCGATTTCTGGGATTGCCGGTGAAGGAGTTGCCCCGAAATTCGACTCAAATTGCGAGAGAGTTGCGCCTGAGCCGACGCCATCGCCTGAGCCCATGACAAGTGCGTCCATAAGAGCGCCTGAAAGTGTTACTGTCCCGGCTGGTACTGCTCCACCGTTCGACAAGCGAACTGCGAACATGATATGGGTTCCGCCGCTGGCATTGGGAGTAAAGGTTGCCCCGTCCCAATCACCTCTGCGGGTGTGACGACGGAGGCCCAATACCCCGGTTCCACCTTGGTAACCCGAACCCCAAGCTACTACACCGTTTGTAGTACCGAAAGCCGTAAGAGCGAGTTGTTCTGGTGACATCAAATCAACATTAGCCAGACCGGGGCCTGCTCCTGTTGCTGTGGCGCCCAGAATTGCCGCAGTCGCTACGAACGCGAAGCAGTAGTCGAGGGCGTTACTTTGAACATCAACTTCTAGTTGAGGATCATATCCAACCAACCGCGCATTTTTGTCTGCGAAGCGATCTGCTGAATTAACGGTTGCCGAAGCGGTCCATGTCCAAACACCAGCGGTGAGAACATATGCTCCGAATGCCGCTACCGCGATGGCATTGCCTTGGGCGTGAACGCGGGTATAACCCACGTTGATGTTATCGTACATTCCGCCAACGCCTGTCGCGCCGTTACGGATGCTGCGACCATTTGGTGAACCATAAAGAGAGTCGCCTCTGTTGTAGGTTTGATTTGCACCACCGCCAACGTCAACGGAATCATCTCCGCCAACATCTTTTCCATATGAGTAATCAAGATAGAAAAGCAAGCCTGATGGGAGGGACATTGGTTGAATCGAAACGATTTCGTTTGCTACCAATGAGCCGAAAACTCTACGAACGATTGGGAAAGCGATATTAACGAATCCGGCTAATTGCCCGCTAGAAGTCAGACCACCGCCACCTGTAGACACTGAATTCGACTCGCGAAGAATTTCAGCGGCTTGATTTTCAAGCAGTCGGGCCATATTTTGTTTGTTGACGCCTTCGAGACCTTTTAAGAGGCCGACTCGCGCCCATTTTTCAACGAGGCGACGGCTTTCTTCTGTGAGATTTCGTTTAGAAATGCCCTCAGTTAATTGTTTCAACGTAAATTGTTTATTCGATGTACTCATTATCAAAACTCCTTAAAGTATTTTTTCTACTACAAATTTTCTATAGATAACTATTTTGTTACGCGCATTTATCCATTGCGGCGTGGTCGAATTCCGGCCATTTGTTCCCAGCGAGAATCATCCAATGGAAGGTCGAAACCTTCTGCAAGAACGACTGGTTGTGAAATTTCACGCGACTCACGAAGAGGTTTGCGAGTTTCAGTTCCAGGGGCGCTTTTGCGTTCATTGAGTTTCTTGGTTAACTTGTTGAAAATAACTTTTGCTTCAACAATGTTCTCGGCTGCGTCCAGACATTCAACAACTCGGTCCATTTGGACCTTTGTTAAACCGCCACGTTTGAGAAATTGTGTTGCATAGATTAATTTTGCGTTGAGCAAATTACTCTCTACAAGTTTTGAGTGCGCTGCCTTGAGCTTACGATCTGCTTCATTCAACTTTCCTTTGAGTTGAATATTTGCAGCTTTCGATTCTGTAGTAGCTACTGAGGGTTTGCGTACCGACGAAACTGTCGGCATTTCGGAGGCATCATCTCCAACATGGTCACCAAAAATATCTCCAGTTACGGATTCATTGGCGTCCTCGTCTTCAATTTCTTCATCATTTTCGAATTCAACTAGCCCAGAATCTTCTTCGTCGCTTTCGTTGAGTGAAGCAAGAGCTTCCTTCAATTCGGTTTCTGAAATTTCGACAATCATGTCGTCGTCAAGGTCTTGGCTTTCGCCCATACCCATCCTGGCAGTTGGATTTACTTCATCATCATCAACGAGGGTAATCGTTGCAATGTCATCATCATCAGGGTCCATGTCAGAACTACCAAAAAGATCGCTCATAGAGCCGTCATCTTCTTCGCCTTCGGCATGTTCGTGGCCCATAGGTTCATCGCCGCACTCATCGACTTCTTCGTCATCGAATAATCCAGAGAGTTGAGCTTCTTCGTCTAGCAAATCATCACTCACATCTTCGAAAAGGTTTTTTAGAGTGGCAGTTTTTCCTTGTTTCATGGTTGTGTTCCTAACCCTTGTTTTCTCATAAATAGTTGATTCAAATAATTCGTCCACGGAATCGTACATTTTTTCAATTTTTTCTTCTAGAATTGTTTTTGCACGAACCGAAACATGATCTATAGTTTTGGTTTCTTGTAGGCGGCAATAAAGCACATACAATCCATCTTTGATGGATTTTGCCTCTTGGGCCGAAGAAATTTCCGTTAGGTTGCCTAACAATCCTTCAAGCGAATTAACTTTCTCTGAAACTACTTTCAAAAGCTTTACTTGCTTGTTCTCGCCCATCGGAAGTGGCGGAAGTGGTGGCAAAGGAGGTTCCATTGCCCCAGCGCTACGGGGCGGACTAACAACAGGCGGTGGAACGTCAGACGGCATTGCATCTACCGGAGGGGTTGTGCTTGCAGGTTCCGAAGTTTTGTCTTTTAAGCAATTTAATAAATCGTCAAGACTTATTGTTACCTTTCCATCCGGGCCGGGAGTTAAGTTCAGTAATCCAACGGGTGTAGACGCAGGGGCCAAAGGAATAGCGGAATCCCCGGCGCTGTCATAAGCAACGTCTACAGGGGCTGCCGGTGGCAATTCCGCAGGAACTACAGGAGCTCCGTTAACAGGAGGCAGAGGATCTGTATTTACTTGATCCAATGGGTCTTCGTCGGTGTCTTCGAAACCGGGCATTCCATCAGGATTGGCGATTTCTTCGGCAATCATTTTGTTGACAAGAGGAAGGATCTCATCCATAATGCTGTTACGAGCATCCTGAATTGCGACTTCCCGAATTTTTTTGGCGTCAGCTAAGACTTCGTTGTATAAAGTGCTCATATTTTAATTTCTGATTATCCTGAGTTTCTCGATGATCCCAAAGGACGACGCGCAAGTACATCCCTGTGAATTTCCGTCGCAGTTGTACGGGGATTTAACGCGGCTGGGCCTGCGTTTCGTCGGCGACCCCAACCTCCATCGCGAAGGACTGGTGTTGGTGTTGCCGGAATACTATCTGCAATTGCTAATGCACCGCCTGTAGTAACTGTTGGGGAGGCTGTTGTTGGCGACCATGGAGTTGTTGGGAAACCCCCGCCATTGCCACGGCTATCGATCAATGCTTGAATCGCGCCGAAATCAGGAGCTTGTTGGGCAATGTTGGGATTGGTTGCTCCATAATCTCGATAAACATCTCCAAACATTTCATTACCACCTTCGAATGGAGTCAACACGAGGGCTTCGAAAATAGCGCGAGCGTTATTTCCTCGGTAGCCATCCGGGGTATCTCTAAAAAGAGGTGATCCCGTGTATGAAGCACGAAGCACGATTTGGCGATTCGAGTCATTTACTTCAAAGGCACTACTATGGGCGCGATCTGATGGTTCTGTTGTATTGTGGTGGTGAAGCGGTACATATCGTGTCATAATAAACCTCCTGGGAAAACTTTAATTATTTGTTGGTTATTTTTCCTGTGAACGAATGCGCTGGCTTAAAAGCTAATGTCGCCCAACGATCTGCGCCTTCGAAAATTTCTTCCGGGTTGGCATCAATGACATTGTGCATCCCATACTCACTTTGGGCTTTGGCAACCGAGGCGCGCTGTGTTTGCTCGTGAAGAGTTGTGTTTGCCGTGTCGCGAAAAATATCTTCAAATATAGTTTTCATTTTGGCATTACCCTTGATACTACCAGCAACCTGCCGAGTTAACTCCTCTAGGCGTTGATTACGTTTTACGGTAACTGGCGCCTTGGGCGCAGGCTTGGGCGCAGGCTTGCGAGGAGCAAATCTAAAGTTTTCTTTTACAAGTTTTTTCTTGCGAGAAAACCATTGAGCCTCTTGGACGGTTTCTTCGTCTTCTTCCGAGGTTTCTTCGTCTTCTTCCGAGGTTTCTTCGTCTTCTTCCGAGGTTTCTTCGTCTTCTTCCGAGGTTTCTTCGTCTTCTTCCGAGGTTTCTTCGTCTTCTTCCGAGGTTTCTTCGTCTTCTTCCGATGACTCAAACTCGTCAGCGTCTACCCTTTTTGGGCCTGCTTGGCCACCAAAAGGGAACCCACTTTTTTTGGAAGTAATTGCAGTGTTGCCAGGGAGGGCATTCCCTCCAAGACCTTCTTGGAGAATTTCGATGAGACATTCTTTTATGAGTGCCTTGAACTCTGATTTTTTAATTTTCATGAATTAATACTACCTTGTTTCTTACTTATGATGCTAGGCTTGTTTTTCTAATTTAATTAACCAACTCCAGAGATGCCACCAGAGCCGGATAAGATAGGAAAGTCTCTGGAGTTAATAGTCGTCATGCCAGCAAATACGGTATATTCGGCAGTGGTGCCAGAAACGCAAGTTACAAAAAGATCTTTAATCCTAACTTCAGCGTGAAAAGTCTCTCCATCTTTTAGTTGAAAAAAATTGTATGTACCGAGACCGTTAGCTGTAAACGCAAAGTTGATTTGAGTTGTTCCGATGTCGTTATTTTTGACGGTAATAAAACGAGTTACTCGATCAAATGCTAAATGCGTAACGCCAGATGTTGCTACTGAAGAAGTAACATAAGGAATGCCCGACATTTGATATGAAGGAAGAAAATTGTATCCTGGGGATGGCGTATTATTTAGCGTCATGTTATTTCTTTAATATCAAGATATCATTAAGAACGCGAGAGATTCTGTCCTGTTGACTGAAAACAGCTTTCAATTCTTTTTCAGAAATGTCCCTGCCTTCTTTCATGACGAATGCGCCAGGGGTTGATGGTTCACTTACAACATCCCAACAAATCAACTGAAAATCGTCTTGGACGATATGACGGTCACCTTCTTTTTTGAGAGATCCAACTCCCCTAGAAGAAATGCCAATTTTGATGCCGTCTTTGACAAGGGCTTGCAATTCTTTACCGGCAGAAGTGTTGAGGATTTTCAAACGTCCATAAACTACATCGTCTTCCATTCGGGCTTCAATGATGGCGTGAGAAACATTTTTCAGTTCCACTACAGCATGGTCAGGATGATCTAATTCGCCAAGGGCGCGAGACTCGATAATGAATTTTTGGTAGTTTCTAATCTCGCGCTCCAAAATGTTTCTCGGGTAAACACGGCCATTTTGGTTTAAAAGATCAGCTTTTTGCAAAACACCAGAAAGGATAATATGTCCATTGTTGTCTTCCATGGACTTCTCTACGTCCTCGGGTTTATAATCGAATAAATTGTACTCAGATAAAAGTTTCAGCATATTAATTCCTCTTCAAGCTTTGCGAAATTGAGATATGCAGAAAGAATATCTTCCGTCAAAATCTCAAGATTTAACGTGGTTTTGATAAACTCACGAGTTTCTTTGAGTTTATCTTGCAAATAAATATCAGGGGAATTAATAGCTGCATACTTTTCCATCTTAAAAAGAACAGATTCACCGAGTTGTTTCAAATAACTTCGCAGTTCTTTTTCGCTCGGATCAGATCCGAGCTCTTGAGCACACAAATAAAGACTGACAATTTTTTTTTGCCTTTCATTTAATATTTTGCTGTATTTCGAATTAAACTTCTCTGTCATCAATTTAATCACTAAAACGTCCGGGGGTGCATCTGCATCACGAACAACGGGGATTGGTTTTTCGGTAGCGATGACAACACGAGTTAAATGCTCCATGAGTTTGTCTTCTAGCGCCGCTGTCTCGCCTAAAGAACCAGATGGGTTCCTCCACTCATTCATCAGAATTTGCACAGTCGCGTACAATTTATAATTTTTAACCTCACGACCCCAGAATTTATCGTCGCCGAGTTGGTGATTGATATCATGAATTAATGTAGTTTTTGCGCGCTCCAAATCTGCTTCGGATAAAGTACGGCAAAGTTTTTTGGCTTCGGAAATTAGAGAATGAGCCACTTCTTTATTGTTAACTTGCGTCGAGACCAAAGAATGAAACGTCATCCATTCTTTATGAAGATCTGATGATAGCTTGAAATGCTTTCCAACTAATTGGATAGCCTTATCTTTTTTCTCTGGTTTGTTTTCAACCATCGAAATCGCCATATGACGAGCAAGAAATTCTTGGATCAATCCAACATTGCGTTTTTTGTTGTGTTTGATGGGCATGGGTTAAAATCATCTTTCTGCGAGGGGTAACTCAAACTTCTTCTTTGGTGTTACCCTCTGCCAACAAATTGCTGCTGACAGATGACCATTGTCTAGAAATATTTAGATGCTCGTCCATCGTTTTTAACATTATTTCAATTTCTTTTGTGATTGTTGGAGACGAAACTGTCTTTATTGGCATCCCATCGGGTTCAAAAATATTTTCCATGTCCATTTCTTTGCCTTCGCGGAAGGGATTTCCTATGCCGAGAAAGTCTTTGTCGTAAATATCTTTGAGTGACGAATTTTTGACACTCAACATAGAACGAAAATCTGGTTGGGCTAACGCCATCGGGCCGTGCGTGTGACGACGATTGCGATTATAGGCAACACGATCTTCCGGCTTCACAGGGCTTTGTGGTGGCCTGATAAAGCCGTCCTCGCCATCTTCCTCTTTAGATGGTTTCTTGATATTTGAGAGAGGATCGGCAGGGGCCTTTTCTTCTGGTGCCTTGTCAGATTCATCTGTCTTTTTGCCATCTTCGCCGTATCCATAAGTCTTCCCATCAAAGCCATCTGAATAGGGACCGGAGCGCGCAGCTTTCTGTTCGATTGCATCAATACGGGCATCAAATTTTTTATCGTACTCAATGCGAGTACGCTCTTCTTCGATTTCTCCTTCGCTCATCTGAAGAATGTTGCGCTGGAAATATTCCCGGCTTAACATACGCATTTCTGGATCATAATTGTTTTTGACAATTTCCAGACGAGTCCGCAAAAGTTCAAGTTTTTGCTGTTGAGCGATCGTGGATGGATTCGATAATTGAAGATCGAAATTAACGAGATCCTCTCCATCAAATCCATGAATGAACAAATGGATATATGCGAGTTTGTTTAATTCAGCCAGAACAACTTTTTGGATGTTCCCGACAGTCTTGGCGAAGCGAACGTCTTCGATGGCGAGAGTTGCTTTGCTTGAGAGGGAATCATCGAAGCCCAAAAATGCTTTCGGTACTTGCAAAGCCGAGAAGAGTTTCTTTTGGATGTACTCAACGTCCTCAGTAGCGGTGGTGTTAGCCCCGCCCGAAAGAGTGTCAATCTTAGTGCCCGAGTCCGATCCCCTAACGGGAATGAAATAATCTTCTTCTTGGCTAAATGGATTGTAACGTAAGTCTACCCGCCCAGATGTTTGATCAACAACCTGACTACTGCGGAGAGCATTTCTCATTTGCTCCAAAAATGGTCCCACGTCGGCAGCGGGGACGTTGGCGGTGTCTACATAAAAAACTCTACGTTCCGCCGAACGTACAACGCGATAAACCAACATGGCATCTTCTGCCAAAGTGTTATGAGTGACAATGCCATTGGCTACAAAATTGTGAAGCTCGTGATCTACTTCTAGATCATACGTTTCATCTGGCTCAATTTCAGTAATGCTGATAACGGGTTCATATTGAACTGGCTCATTAGAAATATTGGTTAAATCAACATACAATCTAAAGCTATTTTGGGTGGTTACTATTTTGTTGAAATATGAACTGAATTCAGTATTTCTATTCCGGTCCAAATTTATTTCAGAGCCACAAGTAACCCCGCTTATATGACAGAGAGCTTGCACGTCTTCTAAGAATTTTTGGCTAGAGAATGAAAATTTTTCATCTTTTTCGCACCCATTTGCGCCATGAAATCCTTGTAGGAAATCAATAATCAGATTACGATCCATCTCGTACACCCACGAAGGAACACGCTTGTTAGCAAAACCTGATTGAAAACCGAAAGCCTTAAATATTAGACTAGCTTCTTTTGAATCGATGCTTGCCTGATCTCCTTTGAGGCATCTTTTTGGAGAAATTCTCATTTTTTTCTTAAAAAGATTTTCAAAAATATCAATATATAATTGATTTTGGTTGTCATTTACGCCAAGAGCAAATCCACAATGAGAATTGTTCACCCAACCATTTCCATGCATAAACCCAAACAATTTCATAAAATCCGAAGATGTGTGAAAATTTAAATTTTCAAGTACAACCGAATGTCGTTTTATCCCGCCATTAAAAGCCGGGAGGACTAGACATTCTGCATTTCGATGTTTGTTAACGCCGTAATTAGTTGTGCAAATAATTTCGGAAGCTTTTTTGTAATGAAGTTCTCCTTTTGGTGTTTTAACCAAAAGTCCATGATTTGGAGTTACATCAATTTGTCGATGAAGCGTTTTTACTCTGACTAATTTTTGTTTGCCCATCGGCAAAACATGTTTAACTTTGGCACGAATTGTTTTTTTAGTATCTGGGTCATGCGACAACACGACATCTCCGACACAAACACATTCAATTTTTTTAGGACCAGTTGTGGTTAAAACCAGTGTTCCTTTTTTATGGCAAAGCTGTCTCCAAGTTTTACGAGCACCCTCCAGAATACTTGTACCAAAAGGCTGAAACGACTCATTGCCATTTAAGCGCATGTGAGTAACTTGAAACGCATGGAGAGCTTCTCCTCCTTTGGCAGCCCAATGGAATTGAACCATTTGTGGCTCGTCTAGGTTGAAATCTTCTTCACGATCAATTTCATTGATCGGAATAGGAGTTACGCCAACAATCCCTCTTTTTGGATCAATTCTGTTGTAAAGAGTAAAGTCGCCAAATTTGCATAAAGAACGAACATACCAATAAAGATTGAACTCAATGTTCAAAACATCATAAAAAAGATTGCTTAAAAGTTCTTTAATACGCTCGTTGTCAGTTTGGATGTGAAAACATTTACCTTTCTCGTCTGTGGCTGTTACTTCCGAGGCCATGACATTTAAGGCTGTGTGGATTTCAGCCGTCTCCTCCATTTGCTCGTATTCATGATAACGACTTTGGCGGTGCGCGGCATGGGGGTTCATTACATGATTAAATGTGTTTCTTGTGTTTTTCTTTAAAGAATGATTTTTGAAATGCCCAACACCAGAGCTTCCTGCGATGCCCATATAACGAGGGTTGTATCCGGGCTTGTGATCTAAAGCGCCTTTTGTCTTACGAGCGACTCCTACTCCGTTTTGAAATAAGTCCACGAGACGACTAAATAACGCATCATTTTTATTGGTGGCCAAAGTAAAACTCCTTCAAAGGTAAGTATTCAATACTTACAAGAATAAAAGCAGGGTTTATGGACGCTACGACTAAATCATTTTTGATACAAAAACCAAGAATTGTAACAACCATTCAAGCTGTTTACGAATATACAGGCGCTATAAACGATTGGCTAATCATAAAGCGACAGTTAATCAACGCTTTTCCTGTGGACTTAAGAGAGAGGCTGTCGAAGCGCCATCCGATTTCTAAAAAACATATGATAAATCTTTTTGATAAAGAAATAATAAAATGCTGGAAAGAGCTAACTGGTGTTGATTTAATTTTAGATGAGACGAAAATTCACCACGGAGAATGGTAATGAAAGAAAATACACTATTAAGAAATTATGTTAAGCGCGTGGTCGTCGAGTCCAAAAGAAAGGTGCTTACCGAGGATGATGGCGGAGGATCTGATTATGGATTTGACGGATATGGTGATTATGGCGGCGGAGGCGGCGGAGGCATGGGCGGGGGTCAAACCAGCGAACTCGGTAAAATTTTCGTAACCCCATTTGTTAACCTCGGAAAAACCGTTGTCGGCGTTACTAAAATTATGCTAAGTAAAGGTTTTTTAGTTACGCAATTCATGATTAGAGCTTTTTTTACGGTTTTGACTCCATTTTTTCAAACGGACTATAAAGATATTTTTGATCAAGAAAAAACCAGAACCAAAAAAATAGTTGATAAATATCAAAAAGTGTTTGATGCAAATCGTGACGCTATTTTTACTGATGACATGTGGCTTTTATCCTTCTTGCTCAATCCGAGCGTGGCTTTGGGTGTTTTAAGCACAAAACATGCAACCCCGCTTGTTGTTGACGGGGCTCTGAGTGGCATTGAACAAATGACGGCACAGGGACTTCGCGGGGCAAACACAGAAGGCCCAAACGGGGAGGAAATACGAGGGAGAATCAGGGGGCAAAGAGCTAATTCAGATATTCGGCGCGTTGGTGACGGAATTCGCAATTTCGTTGCTTCTACTACTGGCACTAAAACAACAGCCCGCTCTACTCGCCTGCCTTATTATGGCGGTGACCTGGGGGAGTCCACCTTGCGTGAATATGTCGCACAACAAGTAACACAACAAGTGGCTGTGCCTCAGGCACAGCCACAAACTCAACTAACTCCTGAAAAAATCAAAGAGTTAACGTTAGCTCTGCAACAAAGCGCTTTTTGGCAAGCTGGCCATCAGGAAGGTTTGGCGGTGCTAAAGGGCACCACAGACGATATTGTCAACCGGGTAAAAACCTTCACGACCCCCACCTCCCTGGCGGATTTAGAAAGAGTCATTAAAGCGATGAAAGGAAATGTTAGTTTTTCATCATTGAAAGAATATAAAGAGCTACAGAAAATGAAGCAATCTCTTGAGCAGGACAAAGAACTCTCAAGAAATGATCACGATCAAAAAAAACAAGAACTAGCTACCGCCGAAGGAACTTTGGTATCTGCAATTCAGAATGAATATAAAAATGCCCAACTTTCATTGTTGAATAAATTCAAAGAGCATTATAGAGCAACCCCGGAAGCTGTAGCTCTGTATGATAGAGCCATCCAGCAGCTTAATAGTTTAAAAAAATCTGCGCCCGCTATTTAACAAGCTTAATACAGTCACCACATTTCAGATAGCATGACAACACGACTCACAGGGAGTTCGTGGAAAGAAAACCTCATGTCTACTGTTGATGATACTATTGGTAATGGCGAAGAACAACCTCGGGAACTTGGCGCACTTAAACAAGTAGTTGAAGAATTTATGAAACGCTTCAATACCATTAAGCAAGAGCAAGAGCTTTTGAAGGAAGACGAGAAAGCTCTGGTAGAAGAATTTTCGACGAAACTTGACATGAAAACCCTAAAAGCAGCAATGCGGGTTGCCGATATCACTAAAAAAGTGAAGCACAAAGACACTTTTGATGAATTAGTGACTGTATTAGATACTATTGGTTGATTTACCATTTACAAATGTTGTTTGAAATGTTATTGTAGCCGATATGGCATTTAGAATACGCCACAAGGAAACACATCATCGTGAAACAACAACCGAAGCCTAAAAAATGGACACCAGAAATTTTCTACGAAGAAAATGAGCACGGCCAGCAAGAAACCGTTCCCCTTATTGACGTTCCTAAAGAGTATTTGATGCCTGCCAGTCTTTTAGTGTGGGAACACAGAAAGACTGGCGAGTTTGAACCCGGTGAACACGGGCAAGAAATCGAAATTGTTGAACGCGACTTGCATCTTTATGTTGATATGCATCACATGAAACAAAAACTAGCACCAGAAGATCTAGATAAAATTAGAGTTTCTTTGGGCATGAAACCTTTGGCGGAGGCACAAATTGCCGGTGCAGCTATCTCCGCAAAAGTAAAGCAAAATCTCGAAACACTACAAAGCGTTGTGGCTTCCGCCAAAGAAGAAGCTTCTAGTCCAATCAATCGCTCCAACTAAGAAAGATAATTATGAAATTACACGATACAGCCGTAGCAAAACTTTTAACCATTTTCTCTTCATTAGGAGGACACTCTAACGAAGAAAAACTTCGCGTTTCTCTATCCAAATTAGATTTAACCGTCTATGAACAAAATAAAGAGGCAGCAAGTGCTTCGGGTGATCCTTCTTTAATCAACCGCGTGCTTGTTCCTACTGATACTTTCAAAGAAAAACTTAAAGAAGCTGGTTTTAAATAAAGGAATTTCATGAGCCAATCCTATGAAGTAGGACAGGCAATTTTCATCCTTTCTAAAAAAGGCGTGCTAGGCGTAATACCTGCGGTGGTCTGTGAAGTGGTAGCCCGGAAAACCTTAAGCGGTGATTCGATCTCCTACCAAGTCTTGGCGGAAACCCCTAAAGGAAACAAAATAATCGACTTATCGCGCTTTACAGATGATATTGGTGAAATTTGCATTTCTGTCACAGATTTAAAAACAACTTTGTTGAAACGCGTAACTGGCTTGGTCGAAGAAACAATTTCAAAACTAGAAACATCGGTTTCTAGTTTGGTCGATGAGGCGAAAAAACCACTGCCTGCTTCGGAAGAAGTTTCAACGCCTTCTTTAAAAACCCCCATTGTGCAGCCTGCAATTGCGCATTCCGAGGAGGCGTTATATGATTTCATCACTCTGCCCGATGGTAGAAAAGCGCGAGTAAGGATACAAATGCCCAATGAATGAACAAGAAGTTGTCTTCGAACACCAAGCCAGGAAAGAATTACTTGAAGGAGCTAGCATTTTAGCAAATGCAGTCAGGGTTACGATGGGTCCATCAGGGCACAACGTGATCATTGATTACGGCTTAGGAACTCCAGTTATTACCAAAGATGGCGTAACTGTTGCTAAAGCTGTTAAGCTAAAAAACAGACTTCATTCAATTGGTGCGGAACTTCTAAAAGAAGTGGCCGCTAAAACGAATGACGTAGCTGGCGACGGAACTACAACAGCAACAGTGTTAGCTTACGCCTTACTTTGCCAGGGAGAAAAAATGATCTCTTCAGGCAGAAGTTCTACCGCGCTTAAGCGCGGAATGGATTTAGCAACCTCTAAAGTTAGCCAGTTCTTAAAGTCCCGAGCAACACCAGTTTCAAATATTGATGACATCAAGCACATCGGAACTATTTCTGCTAATGGTGATGAACAAATTGGAACTCTTTTGGCTGATGCCATGGAAAAAGTAGGTAAAGATGGTATTATTACTATTGAAGAAGCCAAAAGCCTTGCCACCACTCTTGAAGTAGTCGAAGGTATGAGAATGGATGGAGGTTATGTTTCCCCATTCTTCGTGACCAACTCTGAAAAAATGAGTGTTGAACTTATTAACCCTTATGTTCTTATTACGAATAAAAAACTTAACAGTATGCAAGAACTTCTTCCGGTATTGGAATTAGCGTCCAAGCACCAACGTCCATTGTTGGTCATCGGTGAAGATATTGAAGGCGAAGCTCTACAGGCGATGGTTCTCAATAAACTAAGAGGCGCTTTGCATGTATGTGCCGTCAAAGCTCCAAGCTACGGAGATCACAGAGACGAACTACTTTCCGACATTGCAATTCTTCTTGGGGCGACGTTTATCAGCAATTCTTCTGGTTTTTCGTTAAAAACAATTACCGCGAATGAACTTGGAACTTTTTGTAAAAAAGTGACAATTACACGCTATCACACAACTTTCGTTGCTGATGGTTCTAAAGAAAAATTACAACAACGTATTGAGTCTTTAAGAAACATTCTAAGCGGCGACGCGACTTTGGATGATTTACAAAAAACACGAATTAAAGGTCGTCTTGCAAAATTAGCCGGTGGGGTCGCTGTTATTAAAGTGGGCGGAGCCACGGTTCCAGAAATGCTGGAGCGTAAAGATCGCGTTGAAGATGCCCTGAACGCCACGGTAGCTGCCGCAGAAGAGGGAATTGTCCCTGGCGGCGGGGGAGCTTTGTTCCATGCCAGCTTGCACTTGCAAGATCTCATCAGCGCTGGTTTAATGTGCGATTTAACTGATGATGAACGTGCAGGGGTTGAGGTAGTGCGACTTGCATGTCTAGAACCTTTTAGCCAGATTTTACGAAATGCCAACAAACATCCAGAATTAATTGCAGATAAAATTAGGGATTTTGCAAAACATCAATCAGAAATAGTTTTATTTTCTTGCGAAGAAGATCGAAAATCATTTGAAATGAAATTTGGTTACGATTCTGCACGTCACGTCGTATGCAACATGCTCGAAAAAGGAATCATAGATCCGGTCAAAGTGGAACGTTGTTCTTTGGAACATGCTACTTCCATCATTGGTTTAATGCTAACAAGTGATTGTATTATTCTAAGCCACGACAACCCAACCTAACAAACGCGACATACTTAAGGGCATGAGTGACGTTAACCTTAGCCCAAATGCCGTTCTAAAAAAACAAAAAGAAGATTTAAAACCCCTTGCTATTCTCGTAATGCATGATCCTTCTGTAATCGCTCAAAATTCAGAAAGCGCAGAAGCATTTTACACCAGCATTGAAAACATTCTGCGCTCTAAGGGGTTGCGCGTTAGGCGCGATCCCGGCGATCCTGGCACCGCGCCCGAACCTGCTGATCTTTGGATTGGTCATGGTTCCGGCATCGATTGCTTACACGGTTCAGCCGCAAAAGTGAAATTGCTTTTAGAGCCACTGTCATTTGATTTTTCTGCCAGAGTAGAAAAAGTCTTGAACCAAGCTATTAATAAACTTGATCCAACAGCAGAGAGTAAGAAAATTTTGAAAGAATTAATCAGGGGTTTGTTAATCAAACTTTGATGATGTTTTTGAAGTTTGCTTTTAGCATCTGGTGGGATTTGATTTCTTTGGCTAATTTAGCTTCCAACAATTCTGTTTGAGCAGGGCCTCCGAAGAAAGCATCTACCATCGTTGCGTCAGTATAGCCAGCCGCAGTCATCAAAGGCGCAAACGCCATTTTCAATGATCCACCGGCCGCGCCAGCGCGCGGCCCCATTTTACCCAATAAATCATCGAACATTCTGAAAGCATGAGCACCGTGCAAAAAGTCGTTTGGGAAAACTCCATCTACGCGGACAAGTTTCGCTTTGAATTTAATCAAAGCGTGGTTTTTGCAGCCAGACAACAAGTAATCAGCAACTGCGTTTTCTAAACCAGGGACTCTGGCAATATTAAGCTTAAAAGCATCAATATCTCTTCTGGTCGCTGGTAGCGTCATTACGGCGTCAAGGGCGGGAATATAATTGACGTACATTTGCGCCGCTGCTTGAGTCATTGTGCTTTTGGCAACGGCGTCTTCTAGAATCGTACCAATCAACACACGGGCATCAGGAGCGCCGTTTTCCAAATTTGGTCGAGGAGTCAAGGAGGCTACCAGCGTTGATAACCCAGCGGCTGGTGCTCCCGCTGCTCCCGGTGCTCCCGCTGCTCCCGCTGCTCCCGCTGTTCCCGGTGCTCCCGCTGCTCCCGGTGCTCCCGGTGCTCCCGGTGCTCCCGGTGCTCCCGGTGCCGGTGCTGGTGCCGCTGCAATAGCCGCTGGGTCAATTGTCTCCAGACCCCGTAAAGCTGCACGGGCTTGACCTAAATCCTGAATTTGTGAACCCGAAAATGCACTTGCTAATTT
>Ga0209702_10001288_pt1 | contig 48530 bp, 42 predicted proteins | sample FRY01_FD_187210 | JGI IMG/M metagenome (GOLD analysis project Ga0209702, IMG submission 187210) | Freshwater microbial communities from Lake Fryxell liftoff mats and glacier meltwater in Antarctica - FRY-01 (SPAdes) (version 2) | ecosystem: Environmental > Aquatic > Freshwater > Ice > Glacier... | reverse complement strand
TCGAATCGTTGTCGAATCGTTGTCGAATCGTTGTCGAATCGTGTTCGAATCGTGTTGATGTAGCGTTATCTACCAAGGTGAATCCATTGCATATTCTTACGAAAATATTCGTTGTTTTGGTCTCGCTGCTCGCAGTAGCCATCGTTCCACTCGCTGCCGTGCAGTCGAGCAATCAAGCGTTGCTGAAGCAACAGATTAAAGACAAGGATGTGCAGGTGAGTGCGGCGCGAAGTGAACTCGATGCGGAGCGCGCGCTGCGAGCAAAGTCAGAGAATGACACAGCACTGCAGATCAAGGATCTCGATGCCGAAAAGAACCGATTGCAGAGCGAACTTGCGCAGAGCGGTTTGCGCTTGCGAAGTTTGGATGCCGAGGTTGCGCAGGCGAAGATTCGCCTGGTGAGCCTTGAGCAGACCATCGCAGTCGCATTGGATGGTGATCGTGCGAAGACCGAACTGACCAAGACGCTGAGCACGGAATTGGATCAGCAGCGAATATCGCTGAACGACTGTGAAAGGATGCGAATTGATATTGAGCAGAAGTACAGCAAGACCGACAGTGATTTGCGGGTGGCACAAGAAGCGCTTGGAGATTTGAAGGAACAAGTCGCGGCGTTGTCCTCCGACAAGGCGAGGTCTGATCAGGTTGTGCAGAGCTACACGGCAAAGTTTGGACCTGCTGACTCTGCATCCGCATCAGCTGGATCATCTGGATCAGCTGGCGCGTCCATCGAAACCCCCGACCGCGATCTTTCTGCGAAGATCGTGAATGTGAAACGCACCGACAATAAGGTCTATGCGGAAATCGATGCAGGCAGTCGTGACGGTGTCAAGGTTGGCTGGCTGATGACGATTGGCGATGGATCGCGATTCGTCGGGAAGTTGATGATCACTTCGGTCGATGTCAACAAAGCTGTTGGAACCGTTGAGCTGGAAGATGTTGCCGCTCGCGGTGCTGTTCGTGCAGGGCAAAAGGTTTCCGTGCGAAAGGGGCAGTGATTCCGATGGCTTTCTTTGGAATTGGCAAGAAGTCACCACCCAAGCCCGATCAAGCTGGCAAGGCTGAGGCGACGGTTAAGGTTGTCAAGACCGGCAAGGCCACCAAGAGTGCGACAGTTGCGAAACCCAAAGCGCGCGTCGATGGTGGCGAACCAAATATTTACACTGGTGTATTGGCTGCGGCTGCTATCGCGCTTCTCGTTGGTTGCATTTTGATTGCAATGGATAATCTGTCTGGTGTAACTGGTACGACCGAGGAAGGAAATCCGTTTGCGGTGATCTCTTCACGCTGAAGAACACCGAAAAAATTGGCCCAGGAGGTGGCCGCATATGGGTCTAGATAAAATGATGGGTTGGTTTAGTGTGGATATGGGAATCGATCTGGGGACTTGCAATACGCTGGTGTGTGTCCGCGGCGAAGGCATCGTGCTGAACGAGCCGTCGGTGGTCGCGGTGCGCAAAGGCACGAACCAAGTGCTCATGAACGGCACCGCCGTTGGATTCGCGGCCAAGGAAATGCTCGGTCGAACGCCTGGTTCGATCCAAGCGATTCGTCCATTGAAGGACGGAGTGATTTCCGACTTTGAAATCACCGAAGCGATGCTCAAGTATTTCATCCAGAAGGTGATGGGTCGCAGCAGGATCTTTGGACCGCGCGTGGTGATTTCGATTCCGTCGGGAATTACTGCCGTGGAGAAGCGTGCTGTGCTTGATAGTGCCGAGCGAGCCGGAGCGCGCAAGGTCTATCTGCTCGAAGAGCCGATGGCCGCTGCGATGGGTGCGAAGTTGCCCTTCGACGACGCCGTTGCAAGCATGGTCGTCGATATTGGCGGCGGAACAAGCGAAATTGCAATTCTGAGTTTGGCGGATATCGCCAAGGCTTCGAGTTTGCGCGTCGCTGGTGACGATTTCGACGAAGCGATCATCGCTTACCTTGAAGAGAAGCGCGGACTGCGAGTGGGTGAACAAACCTCGGAGCAAATCAAGATTCGCATTGGAAGTGCATGGCCACTCGAGCAGGAATTGGCGATGAAGGTGCGCGGACGAGATGTCGCAACAGGTCTTCCTCGACAGATCGAAGTGAATTCTGTCGAAGTGCGCGAGGCTCTCGCTGAGCCGCTCAAGAAGATTTCCGACGAGGTTGTCAAGACATTGCGCGAGGCAGATCCAGAACTTTCGGCAGATTTGTGCAATCCTGAATTGGAACACAATGGAATCACAGTCGCTGGCGGTGGTGCGCTCTTGCGCGGCGTCGATCAGCTGCTCGCCCATCGCACTGGATTGACGGTCAGGATTGCCGACGATCCATTGACCTGCGTCGCCCGCGGAACGGCTGCTTACTTGGAGAACCTCGAGCATTACAAGTCAATTCTTGAGTCGAATGTCGAGGAGCTTTGATTCGGTCAATCTTGATGGGTCAATTTAGATTTGGTCAAGCTAGATTTGGTCAAGCTAGATTTGGTCAAGCCAGATTCGGTCAAACTAGATTCGGTCAAACGAGGCACACCATCGCGTGCGTCGAATTCCGCTGATTGCTATCGTCGTTGCCTGCATCGTGATGCTTGGGCTTCTGCCGACTCGGTGGATTGCGCCGCTTACGAGTGATCTCTCGTCGATTGTGTGGGTTCCTCTTTCGCCAGTGGCACACGGCACGACGATCATCCGTTTGTGGCTTCGTCCTGGGAAGGCACCGCTGGCTGCGGCCGATGCTGCCGTGCTTGTCGAGCGCGATTATTACCGCGGACTTTGGCATGCTGAGCAAATTCGCTCGCAGGAGTTTGAACGGAAACTGAGTGCGTATGAGATCGCATCCGGGGCAGGTCAGCGTGGCGGTGCGATTCGTCTCGCCGCAGCCAATGTGCTGACGCGAACACCTGGTGCTGGCGGACTCGCACTCAAGATCAACGCCGGTAGTCAACAGGGAATCTCTGCTGGGGATGTCGCCGTTGTTGACGGCGATGGATTGGTCGGCCGCATCGCACCCGAAGTTGGCGCAGTATCGAGCACCGTTCTGTCAATCGCCAATCGATCGATTGGACGCATTGACGGGTATGTCGTTCCCGCCGATCAAGAAAAAGCGAAGCGACCCGCGGTGATTGCGATCCAAATTCTTCCAGATGGCAAGGGTGAACTTCGTGGCGATATTGACTTGGGGTCGCCAGTTCGCCCTGGAGATATTGTGCGAGTCAAGGATCCTTCATGGCCACTTGGCGCGCAAGGCATGAGGTTGGGAATTGTGAGTGAAATTCGGCGCAAAGATACGCAGCCGCTGCGAGGAGAAGTCATCATTCGACCAGCGGTTGATCCAGCGACTGTGGGAGAACTCGTTGTCAAAATTTCGGTGGTATCAAAGCCATGAAGTGGATCGTCGCAATTCCAGTTCTGTTCGCTGCGCTGATACTCGATGTCTCGTTCATGTCAGCGTTCGAAGTCGGCGGCATCACTCCAAAGTTGATGGTCGTGGTCGTCGCGTATTGTGCGATGCACGCCGACGGTTCTCTGGTGAGATGGTTCGCGCTTCTTGCGGGGTTCTTGGTGGATCTCTCGGAACCGTCGCTCTCTGGGCCAAGGGCGCCGCTTTACCTCATCGGACCGTGGACATTGGGCATGCTCTTTGGCGCGGAAGCTGTGATGTCAATGCGAGGTCTTCTTGTGCGGCGGAATCCACTTGCCGTAGGCGCTATGTCGTTCTTGCTGAGTCTCACAAGCGGCTTGTTCTGGACCGCATGGTGGGCCCTTCGCTCGTGGTATCCAGATTCTCCGCCGCCTTGGGGCGAAGGCGCTGCGCTCGACGAATTGAGTTCGCAATTTCTGGGCGCAATCTCGACTGGAGTTTGTGGAATTCCTGTGGGATGGCTGCTGCTGCGGTTTTCGGCGGTCTGGGGATTCCCATCGGTGCTCGCGCGCAGTCGCCAAGGTGGACAGGCTCGGATCATTCGCCAGTAAAGTGCGCCAATGAAATCGACTGGCACAATTGTGGCGCTCTTCGATGATGGAATGTCCCGCTTTGGACCGCTCGCCGATCTTCGCGCATCATTCGAGCAGCGCCTGGGTGTGTTGTCGTGCATTGAACGCACGATGTTCGTGCTCGGTCGAGTTGATTCTCTCTATCCGCTTGAGCATCTCACGGCAGTTGTGGTCGAGCGCATGGCTTCATCGAAAGCGATGGTCGCGCGCATCGATCCGACTGCGAGTGAAGTTATTCTCATCAACGGCTCGCTTGATTCGCTCGAAGATGCGGCGACGCTCACGCTTGGCGAGGCAATCGTCACGGCGGATCATCGTGTTGCAATGGCTCGGCTATCAAGAAAAGACGCAGAGCGTTTTCTCGAAGGTCCGGCCGATCTGACTCGACTGCCGCATCAAGTTAAGCGTCATCCTCCCAAGCATGGGGTCACTCTTCGCGCACCATGGGATCTCTTGGGGCGGTTAGAGCGAAGTATCCCTGCAGATATCGCCTTGATGAGTCGATCGGGTGAGTGGGGAGATCGCAGCACGACTGGCGTTGTGCGATTTGGCCATCACGCGCTCTTTATGGATCCAACGGCGAGGGTTCTGCCTGGCGCCATCATCGACACGACGGACGGTCCGGTGCTCTTGGCTCATGGGGCAGTCATTCGACCCGGTGCCGTTGTGACTGGTCCCGTGGCATTGCTGGAGAATTCGACGATCATCGACCGCGCTCAGATCAAGGCGCGCACGGTCATCGGGCCCGATTGCAAGGTCGGCGGTGAAGTTGGAACAACCGTCTTTCACGGTTGTTCAAATAAGGCCCATGATGGTCACCTTGGTGATGCGTTTGTGGGTGAATGGGTCAACATTGGTGCGGGGACATGCAGTTCCAATCTGCTCAACACATATGGCGAAGTTACGACGCGCCTCGATGCGTCGGGAACAATTGAGAGAACTGGGCGCACCTTCTATGGTGGCGTGATCGGCGATCATGCCAAGGTGGCAATCATGGTTGCGCTGAATACGGGATCGACGATCGGCACGGGAGCGATGATCGCAATCTCTCGGCCACCAACCTTCGTCGATCGATTCGCATGGTTGACGCCAGAGCGTTCGCAGTCGTACCGCTTCAACCGATTCGAAACGACATTGACTGCAGTGATGGCTCGGCGCGGCCGCGTGGTCGGACCAGCCTATTTGGCGCGGCTTCGCGCGTTGCATGAGGCGCATGCGCAGTAATCGCTGAAGTTTTTTGATGCCCGTGGTGAGATATCAATCTATTGTCTGGAAATGCGCGTGAGTCAAACACAGGATATTCATCTCACTGTTCTGCCGAAGTCGAGCACTGTTGAGCAACGCAGTTTGATTGAATCCCAGCTCGCGTCGGCGGTGTCTGGCGAGATTCGCTTTGGTCTTCACGATCGCATGCTCTATTCGACCGATGCGAGCATCTATCAAGTTGAGCCCATCGGCGTGGTCATTCCATCGTCGATCGAAGATGCCATCGCGGCAATCCGAGTGTGCGGTCGATCGGGTGTTGCGATGCTGGCCCGTGGTGCAGGAACAGCGTTGGCTGGTCAGAGCGTCAATCGAGCGGTCATTCTCGATTTGAGCGTGCATTGCAGGAAAATCCTGCATATTGATCCGATTGCTCGACGGGCGCGCGTTGAGCCGGGCGTCGTGCTCGATCAGTTGAACGAAGCGCTGCTGCCACATGGTTTGATGTTCGGTCCCGATGTTGCAACATCGTCTCATGCCACGATCGGTGGGATGATCGGCAACAATTCCGCTGGTGCGAATTCGATTCTCTTTGGTCGAACGGTGGAGCATCTCATCTCGGTGGATGTCGTGCTCGCCGATGGTTCGCGCTTGCACTTGGATGAGGGTGCCAGTGAACGCGATCCCGTGATTCACGAACTCACGCGACGCATTGCCGAAATTATTTTTCCGATCGCGTCGGAGATTGATCAGCGAATTCCCAAGATTCGCAGGCATGTTGATGGATACAACATGGATATTTTTCTCAAGCAGTTGCGTGCGTCAACAGCTGGAACTTTCGATCGTGTCAATCTTGCGCATCTGCTGTGTGGGTCGGAGGGAACGCTTGGCGCAACGGTCGAAGCGGAACTGGCATTGGTCAAGCGCCCCAAGATGCGTGGATTGGCGATCGTCGGTTTTGAAGGCGTTGCAGAAGCACTTCGCCCGCTGACGCAGATGATCGCAACCGAGCCAAGTGCTGTGGAATTAATCGATGACATGGTGATCGCGATGGCCAAGCGCAACGCGCACTATCGTCACGATGTGAGTGTGATGCCAACTCCGGCAAGCGGACGGCTTGGCGCGGTGATGTATGTGCAGTACTTCGGCGAAGGGCGGGATGAAATTGAACGCAAGATGGATCGACTTGCAGCGGTGATCGCCGACGCCCCCATGGTGCGTCACTTCGGCGCCGAGGCAATGGATGCCGCATGGAGATTGCGCAAGGCGAGCGAGCCTCTTTTGCACGGAATTCCAGGCGAGAAGAAGCCGTTCACCTTTGTCGAAGACACGGCCGTCGATCCAGCGAAGCTCGCGGCATTTGTCGAGGAATTCCGCGCAATTGTCGCTCGCCATGGCAGCACCGCGGCCTATTACGCACATGCTTCGGTGGGTTGCTTGCACATTCGACCGCTCATCGCCATCACCAGCGAAGAGGGGCTTGCGACGCTTCGTGCGATTGCGATCGAAGTTGCCGATCTGGTGGTCAAGTATGGCGGGGCGCTGAGTGGTGAACACGGCGATGGTCGCCTGCGCAGTCCGCTGCTGACCCGAGTGCTCGGGACTGCGATTGCGAAAGCGCTTGGCGCGATCAAGAATGTCTTTGATCCGCGCGCACTTTTCAATCCAGGCAATCTTGTCAACAACGATGATCCAACCCAGATCACCACGCACTTGCGGGTGCGACCGGATGACAAGGATGACAAGGATGACAAGGATGACAAGAATGACAAGCGAGACAAGGATGACAAGCGAGACAAGCGATTTGTAAAAGTCGAAGAAGTTCCCACTTTTTTTCGTTACGAGCGTGAAGAAGGATTTGGCCATGCCGTCGAGGCGTGCAATGGCGCAGGACTGTGTCGTCGAATGACGGACGGTGGAACAATGTGCCCGTCATATCGGGTTCTCAAGGACGAACGGCATACCACTCGAGGTCGTGCCAACGCACTTCGACTCGCTGTGACTGGACAGCTGACGACTGGCGGCGGCGGATCTGCGTCGAGCCCGCTGTGGAACGATCCCCAGACCAAAGCAACTCTCGACCTCTGTCTTTCGTGCAAAGCGTGCAAGAGCGAGTGTCCAAGCAATGTCGACCTTGCCAAGCTGAAGGCTGAATACACAGCGCAGGGATATTTCCAGCGCGGTGGCGTGCCGTGGCGGGTGAATTTGATGGGAAATGTCCGAAGTTTGAATCGCATGGGCAGCGCGCTGTGGCCGCTGTCGAATTGGCTCGTTGGCGCTGGCGTGGTTCGTACTGTGATTGCGTCAATCATGGGCTTTTCCCAGCAGCGATCGCTTCCTCCATTTGGTCGGAGTCTGCGTGGATGGATGCAGCACAGAGCACAGCAAGCGCGACTGCTGCATGGCCCAGAGTCGTTGCAATCACGACCAACTGTGCTGCTGATGCCTGACTGCTTCAGCCAGTGGTCGCAGCCTGAGGTTGGTCATGCGGCGGTGGAGGTCTTGCAGGCCTTTGGATATCAAGTCGTTTTGCCGCAGGCAGGTTGCTGCGGTCGAGCGGCGATCTCAAATGGAATGCTCGCGCAAGCTGCGAGTATGAGTTGCCAAACAGCCCGTGCGCTGATGGACTCGATGCGGCGTGAAGGCGCGGTCGCAATCCTGGGCCTCGAGCCATCGTGTGTCTCGGCGATCAAGGACGACTGGCTCGATTTGAAGATGGGCGTTGCTCGCGACGACCTCGTTGTGTTGGCCAGCAAGACTTGGATGATTGAAGAGTGGATCGAGCGCGAGTGGGAGTCGCATCCAACTCGTCCGGTCTTCGCCAAGACAACCGAAGAAGTTGTGCTGCACGCGCACTGTCATCAGAAGGCGCTGTGGGGTGCGGGGTCGTCGCTTGCGTTGCTGAAGCGTGTCTTCGGTGAGTCGGCGAAGGCTTTGTCAACTGGTTGCTGTGGCATGGCAGGGGGATTTGGTTTTCAGGAAGCGAACTATGACTTGTCGATGGCCATCGGCGAGCAGGATCTTTTTGCGAAACTGGATGCGCATCCTGGAGCGCTCATTTGCGCGCCTGGAACGAGTTGCCGCCACCAGATCGAAGATGGCCGCCATCGGCGCGCGATGCATCCGATTGAGTTGATCGCCAAAGCACTCGCCGACGGTGCTGAGGGCGAAGTCTGACTTCTCAGCTGTTATCCCGTAATATGCGGCAATGAATGTCCCAACGAGTTCACAGCCCCTTGCCGCATCGCAGGGTGATTGCCCGATCGATCTTGCTGAGGGCAAGGTCTTGATTGTGGATGACAACCTGCAGAATCTCGAGCTCATTCAAGCGTATATGGAGGCGTTACCGTGCCGAATTCTGACCGCCCAAGACGGCGTGCAGGCGATGGCGCGGATGGAGTCGGATCGACCTGATCTGGTGCTGCTCGATGTGATGATGCCCAAGATGTCAGGCTTTGAAGTCTGTCGACGGGTCAAGTCGAATCCAGCCATGAAAGACACCATCATTATCATGGTGACGGCGCTGCACGAACTCGGTGATATGGAGCGTGCGGTGGAATCAGGTTGCGATGATTTCGTTTCAAAACCAGTCAATAAAGTGGAATTGCTGCTTCGAGTCCGAGGGTTGCTCGCACTGCGCCTGCTGAAAAAGAAGATGGCATCGTTCCTCGCCGACACCAGCAGCGCCGACACCAGCGGTTGAGTGACGCGCCGCGTTTTATGCGGCGGTTCGTGAGACGATCGCGGGAGTATCACCACGCCTTTCCCATGGAGTCGCCGTTGTGCGCGGCTCGAGGGCGCATTCAAGATGCTGCAGATATCTGGTGAGGTCGTATGCGTCGAAACTGACAAGCCATTCGCGGTCCGCTCTAGGGTTGAGGGCGACGATGGATTCGACAAGGTTGTCAACATTTGCGCAGTTGTGATCGTTGCTCATGAGATTTATCATCGGATTGCACGGGGCAATTCCTGACTGCAAAGTCTTGGTTTCTTGGGCGCTCTGCGGGGCATCGAGCACAAGGGACGCTCGCACCACGACCTCTTGTGGTTGTCCACGCAATCAGCCACGAGCGGTAGTTTGGGGTGGGGTAAAATATTTTGGCAGTTGGGCGAGAGTTGGATGCTTGCGATCACTCGCCGATTGTCGCCAGTCGGGTGTTCGTACACTCAAACTGAACCATGGATGAGAGTCGATTCGAATGAGTGCGCATCAGTCGTCAGCAGCGGATCGATTGATTTGGCTGAGGCGTCCGGCCCGCTTGGTTGTGAGCGATATTGCGGTAAAATCATTGAGCGATGAATCAACCATCGGCGATGCGTGGCAGCGCATGACAAGGCAGAATCCGCGGATGACCGATGGACCGTGTTGGCATGTGCTGGCTGTTCAGCGCGATGGTCACGGGGGTGCGACGATCCATGTCACCAAGACGACCTATCGGATGGGTGCGGTGCGGAGCGTCGGCGTGGCAACTGGATTCATGGGACTGGGCACTAAGGCGATCGCGCACTGGCAGGGAAAGTGCTTGATCGGTCGACGGGCTGATTCGTGCGCGACCTATCCCGCGCACTGGGAATTCGCACCAGGTGGGTCGGTGGAACCAGGCGAGGATCCCAGCGATGGGATCGAGCGAGAACTTATGGAGGAATGTGCGGTTCGCCCTGCGCTGCGGCCGCGCGTTGTTGCGCTGCTCTTTGATTCTGTGGCGGGAAATTGGGAAATCATCCATGACATCCCCATCGAATTGCCGCCGGATGCTCCGCCAAACTGGGAGTATTCGTCGCTGGCATTGCTCGATGGATTTGAATTGCCCGCGCCAGTCTCGCCGTGCGCCAAGGCGATGATTGAAGTCGCTCGGCGTGTGATCAGTGCCGGGCGAACGCTTTCTGCGTGAGGGATTATTGTCAGCGGATGGATTGATTGCGCGAGGCTTGCATGTCATGCATGGCTTGCATGTCGTGCATGTCGTTCATGTCGTGCATGTCGTTCGCATCATGTTTGTCATGTTTGTCATGTTTGTCATGTTTGTCATGCCCAACCCACTGCACACGCTTGAGTGCGTTGCTGACACACTGGCTCGTTGCTCTGCGCAATTGGCGCGTGCGTGTTTCGTCAAGGCGACTGCGAAGTCTGCCAGTTAATTGCGCAGGGCTGAGCATGTCGACAAAGCCGTCCGTCGCCTTCAGCAGTGTGACATTGGAACCCACGATATCGACACCGTATTCATCTGCGCCTGATGTGCCCTTGGGCCAAGCGAATCCGCCGCCGCCATAGATTCCGATTTCCTTTCCTGAAAAAATGACCAGACGAATGGAAGCGTTTGTTGCTTCCGGATCGACCGCGGTCTTACCAGCCTTGGGAACCCACAGCAGTTCAACATGCAAGACATATCCATGGAGATTGGTGGACTCCTCGAGCTGCTGCACGGTGAGATCGCTCATGATGAAAGATGTATTGGCAAGGTCGAGTGCATATGTGCTCTCGCCAATGTCGGTCGGGAAGGTTCGCGGCGTGTCGCCAAGTGAGGTGAACTCAAGTCGTTCTGGAGCGCTGACACCGCAGGCGCACAGCACGAGAACCACACAAATACAGGCGAAGTTCGCCGGAAGCGCCCACAGCGACCGATGCGCCAGATGCATCAGAAGAGTATTCGTTGCGATCGTCAGCATCACCGCCGCGGTGAAAATGCGGAGTTGTTGGATGGAGATCGCACAGGCGCAGTCGATGCTTCGTTGTTGCGCCCGATGGTGAGAGGGGACTTCATACCCAGTGTGGTGATTGGATTGCGCTCAACGATCGAGCGGAGGGCCGCTCGCGGAATGGATGAGAGCGTCGATCCAAGGGCGAAAGAATTCAGCGAGTAGATCGCCTCGACCGCCGCAGCTGGCGATTCGCTTGGAAATCCAGAGCCGAAGAAAATCTTGTTCAGCACGCCGACTTCATGAGCCTGCAACAGGGTTGTGTAGAGCTTCCACGATTGTCCAACAATCCCGCTGGTCTCGCCGTAGATTCCAGGGTGCTTGCTCAGCAGTGCAATGGTCTCGTCGATCCAAGGTGATCCAATTTCGCACAGCACGATCTTGAGGGTTGGGAATGATCGCGCAACCTCATCCCACGGCAGTGGACGGTCGTAGTCGAAGATCATTGCAGGCGAGAGGACTCCCGGGCGACCTACGAAGATCGGCAGTCCTTCGTTGGCGCAGCGCGCATAGAGGCGCATCGCAGTTGAATGGGTTGGGTGGAATCCTTGCGACGAGGGCGAGATGTTGACTCCGACAAGTCCCAGTGCCTTTGCTCGGTCGAGGTCTTCGGACCACTCTGGAGACATCGGATCGATGCCTGCAATTCCTGCGAGTCGGTGTGGTTGTCGTGCGACGACATCCGCTACGAATTCGGATGGGATGACGGCCGAAAGGGCTTGCGACTTGAATCCGTGAACGAGTGCACAGCCGATGCAGTCGATGGCGCGCGTGTGCTCGCCGATGGTTCCATCAATGCCACCAGGTCGTCGCGTTGTGCTGCGAACGACTTCTGCCAATTCAAATCCGAGTTGCTCGGGTGAATGCCAAACGCGAGTCATTACATCGAAAATCATTGTTCGCTCCAAAGTGTAACTCAAGTATAACTGTTTTGCCTCAATCCGCCAACCGCGCGACGGAAACCACACATGTTCCCATCGTCAACTCATGCTGCGAAACTTTGGAAAAACCTGATGAAATGAGCCGTTCGCGCAGTTGGGTGGGATCCAAAAAAGTTTGGACGGACCGCGGCAGATAGCGATAGGCGCCCGAGACATCACGCGCCAGAATTGTGGCGGTCCAGGGCATGATGCGGTTGGTGTAAAAATGATGGAAAAACCTGATGAATTTCGAGCGCGGGTTTGCGAATTCCAGAATGATCAGCCGACCGCCTGGGCGCAGCACCCGCGCAAACTCGCCGATGGCTTTGGCAGGGTCGGCGACATTTCGAATGCCAAAGGCAATCGAGACGATGTCGAATGAACGATCGGGATAGTTCAGCGATTGAGCATCGCCGTGCACATATTGAATCGTGGCGATCTGGCCGCCAGCGCGCGACGCCTTCACCCGTGCGTGGTCGAGCATGGCAGGTGTGTAATCCAATCCAACGACGCTGCAGGCACCGGCTCGCATGAATGCCTCAGCAAGATCTCCGGTGCCACACGCGACATCGAGCACCGACAATCCAGCAACGGGTTGCGCGAGTGCGACCGCACGACGACGCCAGAGTTGATCGAGTCCAAATGAGTGCACGCGATTGTTGAGGTCATAGGAGTGCGCGATCGCGGTGAACATCTCTCGCACGCGATTGGCTTTGTCGTCGCGTCGATGTGGATCGCCCTCGAGTGAATCGGCGTCCCATCCCGCCGTCGTGCTCGAATCGGCATTGCGATTGTCCGCACGGTGCTGTGGAGGTTGGGATGGGAGCTCGCCGTGCAGGGTCATTTCTCGATCCTAGTCAATGATGGAGTGCCTGATAAGACAAAATGGAGGTACGGATAACGCTCGGAGCGATTGTTTTTTGAGTCGCATTGCCGATCGCATCTCGGCGGACGATGAGCATTGCATGACCAAGCCGACTCTGAATACCGAACTGGCCCTCGAAAGAATCCTCCAACTCTGCGTCAGCGGCGACCGCGTCGCGACGAGAACATTCATCGAGCAATTACAACGGCACGGATTGTCGTCGATGCAGATCTCGCAGCAACTGTACTGGCCCGCGATGCAGACGATCTTCAAGATGTGGCGTCACGATCAACTGACGATGTTGGCGTATCAATATGCGACGCGAATTCTGCGCATGCTCGTTGATCAAGCGCAAGCGGGATATGAGCAAAGCCCTCGCAATGGTCGGATGCTTCTTTGTGTCTGCGGTGGCAACGAGTCGGAAGATCTCGCAGGTCAATTGACCAGTGATTTACTTGAGGCCAACGGCTATGAAATTTTCTTCGCCGCAGGTGGAGTCGCCAACGATGAACTGCTCAGTGAAATCGGTCAGCGCAGACCAGATGCGGTGGTCGTTTTCGCAGCGGCTGCCAGTGATGCCCCCAAGATTCGCCAGCTGATCGATACGGTGCGAGCGCTGCAATCCAATCCTGGAATACCGATCATCTGCGGCGGTGGCGTCTTTGCCCGTGCCGCAGGACTTGCCGAGGAAATCGGCGCGGATGCGACGGCGGACGATCCATTCGCCGTCGAGCGCATGGTGCGTGGAGCTCTTGCCGCGCCACAGTTCACAGAGAAGACCCTCGCTTCGCCGCGGCGCCGTGCAGCCGTAGCATGATCTGAGTGAAGTCACCTCTGATCGATTCCATTGTTCTGCGCGCGCGACGCCATCAACTCTGCGCAGAGTTGCGCCGCAATCTCGCTGCGCGATGTGGACGGCGGGCTGGCGAATCGATGCTTGTGGGATTGAGCGGGGGGGCGGATTCGACTGCGCTGCTGGTGCTTGCACGGGCGCTGGCGCATGGCGAGCGTTGCGCAGGCGAAGCACCCGACGACAATGGATTACCGGGACGCGCTCAAGTGCACGCGCTCTATGTTCATCATCACTTGCGCGTCGACGCGGATAGCGAAGTGGATCACTGCGCGAAGTTGTGCACTCGATTGGGCGTGCCGTTGGCAGTCGCAGATGTTCATCCGACGCGTGCTCGCAGTGGATTGGCAGCCGACGCGCGTCGCCTTCGTCACGCAGCGCTGGCATCACACGCCAAGGCAATCGGTGCGAACTGGATCTTGCTGGCGCATCACGCAGATGATCAGCTTGAGACTCTGCTGATGCGCATTGGTCGCGGCGCTGGCAACCGCGGATTGGCAGCGATTCCATGGGTTCGCCGCGCGAGTGCGAAGAGTTCGATTCGAATCGCACGGCCGCTACTTTCGATCGAGCGGTCGCAGATCGAAACATTCTGCCGTGAATGCGATCTTGCGTGGTGTGAGGATGCGAGCAATCTGAACATCAAGTCTGCGCGCAGTTTGCTGCGCATGCGAGTGGTTCCCGCTCTGCGTGAGCGTTGGCCGGCGATCGCCGAGCATGCACTCCTCGCATCCGAAGCAGCGAGAAGTGGTGCGTGGGCGCTTGGTCGCATTGCGGTGATGGAAGGTTGGACAAAGCCAATCATCCCTCGCACGCTCTTGCGATTGCATGGACCTCAGCGTGCGGCTGCCTTACTTGCGAGCGCTCTTGAGCAGCGCTCAATCTCACTGTCGTTGCGTGTGATTCGCCTCGTTGCGCAATCGGCGTGTGATCGCACTGTTCGTCCGCGTGTCTTTCACGACGCTGGACATGTACTGACGCTGACTGCGAAAGATCTCACGATCGCGGCAGACCAATAGAAATTACGGGGTTGTGCTCGAAGTACCGTCGGGTGTCGCCACTGGCGCCGCCGCTGGTGAAGTGATGGCGTCGAGGCAGGTCTTGAAATCATTGTCCGTCGCACATGTCACGCGACCATTTTCAACGACCACAACGGTCGGAGACTTCACGAGGTATGTCTTGCCAGTCGGCAATGAGAAATGCTCGCAGTCCTGGCATGCAATTGGCCCGAGATTGTCGCCAGTCACTGCCACCGAGCCAGGTGCGGGTGGAATGGAAACAGCCAACACGCGAAGATCTGGTGTCGCCACGGCGAAATACTTGTCAAACAATTCGCGGCAGTGTGCGCACTCTGGGCTATAGATCACGATGACCGCACGACCTTCAAGAGTGCGTGCTGTCAGCATCGGAACGAGCCTCGATAGGCCCGTGTCAGGAAGCACCTTGCCTTGCCACAGCACAGGGTCGAGGACGATGCCGCTGTCACCAGCTTGTCGCGTCCCCGCATTGTCCGCAATTGGAATGCGTGCAGCGGTGCCGATCGCCAAGACCCATACTGTCAGGAACGCGGCTCCAACCCATATCGTGCCGCGCGATGCCGTTGGCGGCGAAGCTGTGGATGGATCGGCGCTGTGTGCATCCTTCATGCGGTCGATGCCGAAATACAGCAGCAGTGAAATGACGAGTCCAAGGCCGGGAACGATGATCGGTGCCAGGCCCGCGCTCGTTGGAGAAGCCGCCATGACAGATGCGATCGTTGCGACGGAGCAGAATGCGAAGAGCACGAGCGAGGTTCGCGCTATGAACGGCCCGAGTCGCTGTCGAGCGCTCAAGAGGCTGATCGACACCGCCACGGCGAAGAGAATTCCAATGGCCAAGCGCGCGGTCGCGACTTCACTCAGGTCGATTCGGCGGCCGAGATTGCTCATCCAAGTTGGCATCCAGATTGTGCCACCTTGAATCCAAGCGATCGCGGTGACGATGAGCAGGGTGGGAACAAGAATTCGAATCACGGCACTTTTCATAGGGTCATGGGGCGGAATTCTTCGTCTGCGGAAAGCCCCATTACGGAGCAAGGCAACGCTCGACTGCGGCGCGGTCTTCTGGATCTGTCACGACATCCGTTACAAGGCCGTCGACAACCTTGAGCAGTACGGGAGTGGTCAATACATAATCAGGGCCCTTGACCAACTTGCGATTTTGGCATTCCGCACAGGGCATTTCCATGGATGCGGCTGGATCTGTGTCGGGAATCACAATCGTCAATGTTGGTGTCTTGAGCGGGCCAGAAAAATATGTTTGCAGAAGTGCATGGCAGTGATCGCAGTCTTCGCGGTAAAAAATAACAAACCATGTACCAGTGTTGATGGATTCTGGCGGAGCAGGCGTTATCAGTCGGGCGATCTCTTGCGAATCAAAGCGCGAGCCCAACCACTTTGCAAACTCTGGAAAATAGTACGGCTGGGCTTGGGCAGGTCGCCCTGGCCACGCGCTTGCTGCGCTTGGCACAGGCGCACTTGGATTGGTCGTGTTGATCTGGGGTTGTGGGGTTGACGAGTTTGAAATGAGATTCGCTGCAGCATCGCTTGGAGTGACCACGGGCGATGGTGAATGATCCAGCGGCTCGAGTTCGATCGCCGCACGATTCGGTACGACGCATACGACGGCAAGCCCGATCACGCAGAGCATGCCGCATGTTGGCAAGCCCACACGCACTGGGGCACTTGACCCGCGTGGTTTCATGCCAGAAAACAGCGCAATCAGCAGCAGCGTGAAGTCGATTGCGAGCATGATGACTGGATTGGGTCCGCCTGCGCCGAAGCAGCCGCAGGAACCTTTCCAAGCCTGCGCGAATCCGCCTTTCTGAAACTCGGGCACAATCATCGAGAGCAGAATCACGCAGAACAGCGTCATGACCGCGACGGCGACAGTGCGCGCCAATCTTGGCATGCAGAGCATGACGGCCACCAATACAAATTCGCTCAGCACAATCAATCGAATGGCCGTGTCGAGCCACGCGGTGCCGGTGAGAAAGAAGACCCCGTCGGTTGCTTGAACGATTTTGAAAATAGGCTCAGGCAGCAGCTTTGGATTTCGCTCGGCGAGTTTGTAAATCGCTCCAGCAAGCAACCACAGCGGAATCACAAGTCGGCAAGTGAAGAAGGAAATGCGTTGTCGAATCATGAAGTTGGAATCCTAATCGTCATTCGCAGCCGTGAGTTGTTCTGCTCGGGGCACACAGGGGATTGTTGGCATCGCATTACGCTGGCTCAAGGCTTTCGCAGATGATGTGAATGATCATTTGATGCACCTCTTGGACGGCCGCGCCGTCGACACCCGAAACGATGATTGTGCGGTCGCAGAGTGCGCGAGCTTTGCCGCCGTCAGCGCCGAGCAGCCCGATGGTCTGTGCGCCTCGCGCCTTGGCGGCCTCGAGTGCGCGCAGAATATTGGCGCTGTTTCCCGATGTCGAAAGAACAATCAGCAAATCGCCTTTTGACGCGAGCGCCTCGACTTGCCGTGAAAAAATATGCTCAAAGCCGAAATCGTTGCCAATGCATGTGAGCGCCGTGCTGTCGGCGCACAAGCAAATCGACTTGAGTGGCGGACGCGTCTTGTGATAGCGACCGATGAGTTCCTCAGAAAGATGCAGTGCTTCAGCCGCACTTCCACCATTGCCGCAGGTCAGAATCATGTGTCCTTGGGCAAGAGTCGATGCGACGGTGTCGATCGTCTGCGCGAGTTCGCGTTTCATGCCCGTGAGTTTTTGCAACGCGACATGTGCCTGATCAAGGCGGTGCTGAATGCAGACTTCGGCGGTCCGCGGGGAAGGTGACATGGGCGAGAGTCTAGTGAGAATGGGTCAGTTCATCGAGTGATCGTGGCCATCGGAAGTGTCGCCATGCGAGAGAGTGGCTAGGCTTGGTTTCGTTCAAGAGGAATTCCCCATCGCACGACAGACCTTCCAACACGAATCAACGATGCCAGCACCGCGTGCGGCACTGGCGGCTTGGCACTTTTCTCCAGGAGCGATTGATCGGTTGCTACCTCCGTGGCAGGATGTGCGCGTTGAAAGCAACGAACCGCTTGCTGAGGGTTCAAAGACAGTTCTGTTGCTGAAGGTTGGACCGACCAGATTGCGCTGGGTTGCGCAACATGAAGGGGTGAATCGCGACGAGGGTTTCACGGACCGATCTTTGCAAGGACCACTGGCCAGTTGGGTGCATACACATTCGTTTATGGATGGTGAAGCCAACGAGAGCATCTTGCGCGATCATGTGCAGTATGCGCTGCCGCTCTCTGCGATCAGCGATATTTTTCTTGGTGGCAAGGTTCGTCGAGATCTCGCGCGGATGTTCGCCTTTCGTCATCGCCGAACAAGCAACGATCTCGCACGGCACGCGCGATATTCAAAGCGACCGCGGCGGACGATCGCCGTCACTGGCGCAACTGGAGCGGTCGGTCGCGCGCTCTGTGCGTTTCTTACCACGGGTGGTCATCGTGTGATTCGACTTGTCCGCACAATTCCTGCGGTTGACAGCGGGGATGTGCAGTGGAATCCAACTGGCGACTGGGACGCTTCGAAACTTGAAGGCATCGACGCGGTCGTTCATCTTGCGGGTGCGAATATCGCCCAAGGTCGCTGGACCGATGCGCGCAAGAAGATCATCATGGACAGCCGAGTAGTGAGCACTCAAAACTTGAGCGAGGCGCTTGCGCGGCTGAAGCGTCCGCCCGCGGTCTTGGTGAGTGCATCGGGAATTGGTTTTTACGGTCATCGTGTGGAAGCGCCGCTCGATGAATCGGCCACTAGCGGCGATGGGTTTCTCGCCTCGGTGACTCAAGCGTGGGAAGAGGCCGTTTCACCGGCGCAATTGCGGGGAATTCGCACAGTTCGCATGCGGATCGGTGTGGTGGTCAACGCTGGCACTGGCGTGCTGGCACGATTGAGATTGCCATTCTTGATGGGCGCTGGTGGCCCCGTGGGCAGCGGTCGTCAAGGCATGAGCTGGATCCAACTGGACGATCTCATCGCCGCCATTTACTTTGCAATCGAAGAGCGGCAGATCAGCGGCGCTGTCAATGCATGCGCGCCAAATCCAATTCCGCAAATTGAATTTGCCCGTGCACTTGCGCGCGTATTGCGACGGCCATGCATCGCACCGCTGCCTGCGCCAATTGTTCGCCTGCTCTTTGGTCAGATGGGCGACGAGTTGCTGCTGTCGGGTCAGTTCGCGCGTCCCGCTGTCTTGAGCGACCAGGGATTCACATTCAATTTTCCGTCAATCGATGAGGCGATGCAGTTTGAATTTGGGCGGATGGTCTGATGAGCGATCATCGGCCCGTCATCGTGTGGTTTCGTCAAGATCTGCGAACAGATGATCATCCCGCGCTCGCTTGTGCGACGCAGGACGGTCGAGCAGTGATCGCCGTTTTCATTTGGGATCCACACGGTGAAGGCGACTGGGCAGTTGGTGGCGCATCGAGTTGGTGGTTGCATGGATCGCTCAAGGCGTTACAGTCGTCGCTAGCAACGCTGGGCTCACCGTTGATCATTCGCCAAGGGAAAAGCGCGAACATACTGCTGGAAATTGCCAAATCGACTGGTGCCGCCGGGGTGCATTGTTCGAAGCGATACGAACCGAGTGCGTGCGCGCAAGAGGCAATCGTTCGCGCTGAATTGTTGGCGGCTGGTCTTTCCTTCCAAGCGCACGCGGGAAGTTTGCTTCATGATCCTGGCGCCATACGCACGGGAAGTGGAGTGCCGTACAAGGTCTATACGCCATTTGCCAAGAGTCATCGAGCCGCGATGAGCGCGGAACTTCCGTTGAGCGCTGTCAAGAAATTGGTCGCGTCATTCACGACTGTGCGGGGTGACGCACTGGATGATCTGCAACTTCTGCCAAAGATTGACTGGGCGAGTTCGATGCGCCAATGTTGGCAACCTGGCGAAGCGGGGGCGCAGCAGCGACTGCGAAACTTCATCACTGCACGGGCGGGCTCATATGATCGACTGCGCGATATTCCTGGCGAAGATGGATCGTCGCAGCTCAGCGCTCATGTGCACTGGGGGGAAATTTCTCCGCGGCGAATCTGGCATGAGGTTTCCAAGTCGTCCGCGGCGGCGACGGTTGGCGCTCAGAAATATCTCGCGGAGATTCTGTGGAGAGACTTCGCATATCACATCATGTTCAATTTCCCAAAGACCGCGAATCATCCGCTGCGCGGCGAATTTGCGCAGTTTCCGTGGGAGCCATCGCCGCAAAGACTCAAGGCGTGGCAACTCGGTCAAACTGGATATCCCATTGTTGATGCGGGAATGCGGCAACTTTGGGCGACGGGTTGGATGCACAACCGTGTGCGAATGGTGGTGGCGAGTTTTCTTGTGAAGCATCTTCTGCAAAGTTGGCAGGACGGAGCGCGCTGGTTTTGGCAGACGCTTGTTGATGCGGATCTATCAAGTAACTCGCTCGGCTGGCAGTGGAGCGCTGGTTGTGGCGCGGATGCTGCGCCATACTTTCGCATTTTCAATCCCATTTTGCAGGGCGAGAAATTTGATCCGCAAGGTGTGTATGTGCGTCGTTGGGTGAGCGAACTGGCGCGCGTGCCCAACGAGTTCATCCATCAACCTTGGAGCGCGCCAGCGTTGGTTCTCTTGCAGGCGGGAGTGCAGCTTGGGGTGCACTATCCACATCCAATCGTCGATCATGTGACGGCTCGCAATCGGGCGCTGGCCGCGTTGACCAAACTTGGCACACTGCGCAGCGCGAAGTGATTAGTGCCTGAGCATCCCGCGCCGCTGACGCGAACGAATCCACGGCAATGCGGCGGGAATCGCGGCCAACGCGAGCAATCCCCAAACGATGCTGACGGTCCATCCGCCTCCGCCGAGCAGGAATCCGCCCAGACCAGCGAGCGGTCCAACGATGTATCCCAGACCGATGAGTGCCTCATGCGTTCCGCCAGCGTCGATTTGCGCACCGCCGACGCGCAGCGCGTAGTACAGCGCCGCGTAGTAAATGATTCCATGGCCCGCGCCAAAGATCGCCAGGCCAATCACGATGAATGTGACCGAAGGCATCGTCACAACCATCGCAAATCCGCCAGCGAGCAAGAGCGCGCCGACGAGCAGAGTTGCCCAGCGACCATGCCAGAAGTGGATGCGAGTCATGAGTGCGACAACGACGACGCGGGTGCTGAGCCAGACCGCGGTGAGTGGAGTTACGCTGGCTGGTTCAAGATGAAGTCGGTCGAGTAAATAGGGCATCAACGGGCTCAGCGCGCCCACCAGTAAGTACGACGCTGGCAAGAGAATCCTCGCCGATTGCAGTTGCGTGGAATATCCGCGCGGCGCTTCTTCGGTGGGCGCGTGATGATGACCCGGTTGCTCGGGCACAAAGCGCAGGCATATCAGTGACAACACGCTCATCGGCAGAATTGCAAAGAGCGCCAAGCGCGGATCAAGCCAACCGACACCTCGTTGCAGCGGAGCCATCAAGAAGAGCGCAAGTGCAACGGACGACATCCACACGATGCACCACTGTCCAATGGCTCGGCGCGTCTGATGTGCACTCTTGCCCGCTGCGACATACGACTGGACGATGGGCCAGAGGCACGCGCCAGTCACACTGGTCACAACGGCAATCACGATCAAACCGATGCTTGAAGAACCAACATAAATAAGCGGAGCAACGATAATTTGTGCGATGAAGAGAAACATCATCACACGCCGCGCATTCATCCGTCCTTCGAAGCGACGAATGATTCGACCACATGCCAGCGCCGAGAGCGCATACACCGCGCCAGTGATGATGTAGAGCGTGTATGTCTGCTGAGCCGAGTAGTCGTATGTTGTATGGGTAATGAAACCCAAACCGTTCCATAGCACACCGGTCGCGAGCGAGTTGAGGAATGTCAGCCCCATGATTCCCATGATTCCCATGTTGCCCATGTTGCCCATGTTGCCCATGTTGCCCATGCGACCTAGGCCCCATCGACTGCTGGAGCTTTGGATCGCGTTGAATTGACCATCGCGGTTGAGCTGATGGGGTGTGTGACTTGGAGTAGTCATCGGTCGTCGAGGCTAGCGACCGACCGGCTTGAGCGGGGTTAGCATGAGGCAAGGTCCTCGTAGCTCAATTGGATAGAGCGTTGCCCTCCGAAGGCAAAGGTTGCGCGTTCAAGTCGCGCCGAGGACGTTTTGGCGAATGTTGTCGGCCGCATCGGCGGATCTGGTGAAAATTTCTAGAATTATCAGAGATTTGCTTGCCAATGCGCCGTTGCTTCGTATATTTCTCGTAGGAGTTATGGCTCGATTAACGCTTACGAACTAGTTATGAGATATGCCAGCCATTATCGCTTCGTCGCAACTGCCCGCAAGGGTTTCGCCTGCGTGTCGGCAGCGTTTGCAATCTTCGCAATCATGGTGGTTGCTCAAGAGCAATCGGCCTTTGCTGCACCTCAAAATCCAGCGCTAGACATATTGAATGCACCGATTGGCGGATCCTCGTCAGATAAATTTGGACACTCAATCGCAGTCAACGACGAATTCGCAGCCGTTGGTGCACCGGGTCTGCCAGCCACGGCACCAGACGCAACACTTCCATTTGCAGGTGGCGTGCACATCTATCAGTACTTTGGAAATGGCATTTTCAATTTCACGACTTCCCTGATTCCTGCCAACATCGCCGCCAACGATGGTTGCGGCACGGCCGTTGCGGCGTCAAGCGACTGGGTCGTCGCAGGAGCTCCTGGCAGAAATATTTTTACAACCAGCAACCAGTTGCAAGCTGGCATTGTCTGGGCGTGGAAGCGTACTGGTGGAACCAGCTGGGATCCCACTCCCTTTTCCCTGGCGCATCCTGATCCAAAGTCGATTGATCTCTTTGGTTCGTCTGTCGCTTTGCAGGACGACACGGTCGCAGGCGTCACTCATCGAACCATTGTGGTGGGAGCCCCTGGCGATAATGTTGTCTATCCGGACTGCGGCTCGGTCTCTGTCTTTGACTGGAATGGATCTCGATGGGTCCCAACCGCGTTCATCGCACCGCCAACTCTGACTGGTGAGGATGGTTCTTTGGTGGCATATGGATTCTTTGGAAGCGCGGTCGCGATCGCTGGTGACTTCATGGTGATTGGCGCCAAGCGACAGACTGCGACTGTGAATAAACAGGGAACGGCATTTGTCTTTCGACGCAATACGCTCGCGAATCCGGCGCCATTCATATTGCAGACTAACTCAAGCTGGGGCGAATGGTGTCTTGTGCAGCGCATCGTGGCGCAAGTGCCGACCGCAGACGCGCAGTTTGGCGCGGCGGTGACATTGACTCAGTTCAATCTGATGATTGGAGCGCCTGGCGGAGCGAATTCACCAGGTTCTGCTTCGCTGTACCGAATCGATTCGGTTGGCGGGACTTTCGTGCATGATCAGCAGATCGTCGCGTATGCGGGACAGAACGGGGATCAATTTGGAACAGCCATGGTCATGCGAGGCGAGACCGCATATGTTGGAGCGCCTGGGGTCAACGCAGGGGCTGGATCAGCCGAAATATCCAACCGTGGAGCCGTGTATTTGTTTGAACGATCAGATGGCTGTGGCAGTTGGACCCAAGGTGTGTCGTTATTGCCGTCCATGGATCCATCGGCGGCAACAATTCCAGACGCGGCATTTGGAACGGCAGTTGATTTCACCGCACAATGCGTCGCCGTATCCGCGCCCAAGGGCAACAATGCGCAACTTGGTCAGGGTGTGGTGCTGACATATGCACTCATTGCAAATTCTTGTGTTTGGGACTTGACCGGTGACGGCGGTGTGTCGAGTGCTGACCTCACATTGTTCTTTTCGCACTGGGGTGGATCACTACCATCCGATCAGATCGCCGACTATAATCATGATGGCATCGTCAATGGACTGGATTTATCGTACATTCTTGCGCATTGGGGTTCGTGCGACTGCGTGCCATGACGCATCGATGGGCAGTCACTCGTCGATGCACTTCCACTCGTGCTTGATTGTGTGCAAAGACTCGCCGCATGATGTGCAAAGACTCGCAGTGTGATCGAGTAACCTTGGGTGATGAAACTCTCCCAATTGCAGTCGCTCATTCGCGAGCGTTATGACGCGACCGATCGCGCGCGTGGGCCGTCCAAGACATTCGTCTGGTTTGCCGAGGAATTTGGTGAATTAGCTCACGCAATCGGCAAGCATGAGAAGGGTGAAGGGGATCCCGCCAATCTTCGCGAAGAGTTCGCCGATTGCCTCGCATGGATGTGCACACTGGCGAACATTTGCGATGTCGATCTCGAAGCGGCCATTCATGAAAAGTATTTGACGGATGGCGGACCCAAGGGGACGAAGTGAACTCAGTCTGTGGTGTCTGCAAGATTCATGGTGACGCCGCCATGAGCGACTTGATCGCTTGGCAGAGTGAGCGGTGGATTCTCCGCCATCACGCATCTCCAGCGCCGCTGCTTGGATGGTTCATGCTTGACACGAGGAGGCATGTCGCAAGCGCCGCTGACTTTGATTTGGCCGAAGAGGGTGAATTCGCCGCGGTGCTTGCCGCTGCGATGCGGGCGATTCGGACCGTTGTGCACGCGCCGCGCGTGTATGTCATCATGTTTGGTGAAGGCGCGCATCATCTGCATGCGCACCTCATTCCCCGCGATCCCAATTGCGCTGGAACATCCGCTTGGGAAATCGCGGATTGGTATCGCGCTGTTGCAAGTGGATCCTGTGCTCCAGCTGCGATGGATCAAGTTGCCTCGGTCGTTGTTCGAGTCGGCCAAGAGATGCGCGCGGCGATTACGATTTGAGAGTGAGCGCTAAGCGCGCCGCTGCGATGCCCGCGACGAATCCACTCGCCCAAGCCCACTGAAAACTGAATCCGCCGAGGCGGCCGTCGACATCGAGCATCTCACCGCAGAGAAAGAGCCGTGGACATTTGAGACTCTCAAGCTGATCGATGTTCAACTCGGCAAGCGGCACTCCGCCCGCAGTAGTTTCAGCCGCTTGAAATCCGCGCGTTCCAGTTGGAATAACTTCACATGCGCACAAGCCCCGGGCAAGGAGCGCGCGGCGCTGACGAGTCAATTGCTGCACGCCAATCGCCGGATCGCAGGCACTTTGCGCGCAAATTGCTCGCAGAAAACGCTCGGGCAATCGGCCGCGCAAGAATGCCAGGATGCTCTGTCCCTTGGCTTGCACAAGTTCTTGTTCGATGGATTCCACTCGTGATCCTGGGAGCCAGTTGATTCGCAAACGAGCCTGCGGATCGCAATCGAGCACGGTGATCCAGTGACGACTGACATCGAGCACGGCTGGGCCGGAGAGTCCAAAGTGAGCGCAGAGGACGGCTCCGCTCACAGGCGGGATTGCTTTGCCAGCGTCGCTGGATGCGAGTGCGCCGTCCTTGTCGATGACAGAAATTTCAGCTGGTAGCGCAAGTCCACTGAGTGCGGTGAGCCAGTGATCACTGGCAAGTGTGAGTGGAACGAGTGCGGGTATGACGAGGGGAGTGACGCTATGGCCCAGTGCGCGTGCAATGGTGAATCCGTGTCCGTCGGATCCGGACTTTGGAAGACTCATTCCGCCCATGCACAGCACAACGGTGCGCGCGCGGATGTCGAGACCCGCAGCGTGAATGAGAAAGCCCAGTTCGTCGGCGGTGACGGAGTCAACTCGGTGCGGGTGCAAGATGTTGACGCCAGCTGATGCGGCCGCACCGATCAGCGCGTCGAGCACGCTGCGCGCACGATCGGTTGTTGGGAAAAGTTTTCCAGTCTCCTCGCGTTTTAATTCAACGCCGCGCTGCGCGAAGAATTCGACAGTCGATTCGACTGGAAAACGCCGCAGAATTCGCCGTATGAATGCCGCAGAACTACCTGAGAAATCACCTTCATCGACTGCATGGTGGGTGACATTGCATCGACCGCCGCCGGCGACCAATATCTTTGCCCCGAGGGTTCGTGCGCCGTCAATGGCGACAACTTTGAGTGTGGCGTCTTGGCGCGCCGCCCAGATTGCGGCGAAAAGCCCAGCGGCCCCCGCACCAAGAACGGCGACATCAACATTCTCGGCGACGGCGTCGTTCACGGCCGTGCGGGAAGAGTCACGGTCTGCTCAATCTTCTTGAACTTCTCGCCTTGGAACTTGACGACGAATGTCTCGCCTGCGCGACCTTGCACGATGAATCGAAAGGCGCGCGTGCCCAGACCTGGTATGCCATTTTCGATCGCAAGCGATTGGGGATGAAATCGCACTGGTTCGAACGATGTCGCAAGTCGCTGGGGCATCGATCCCGCGGAGAGAACTTTAATGTTGGGGCCTTCGACGGTGAGTCGATCCGCCATGCCAATTTTCTTCTGCGCCGCGCGCTCGGTGCGTGTTGGAATGCGGTGAGTGTTGGAGACTTCAACTGTGACATTCCACAACCCATCCGACAACGGAGTCGCGGTGATGGAACTGAAGGTGACCAGTGGCATTTGCCCTGCGTGGAAGGCAGTAAACGCGAAATTTCGATGGGCTTCCTCTTCGATCATGAACGGCGGGGGCAATCGACTCGACCAACGATTTGTGCCGCCAACAAGCACAGTGCCAAATTCAGGATGCTGCACTTCCTTCCACTCGGTCATCGTTTGTCCGAATAGCACGCGGTCGCGCCAGAGCATCATTTGCTCAGGAGTTGGATCGTTGCCGTTCTGGAGAATTCGTTTGTCAGTCCAGAGTTCGTCGGTGAAGGAAATGATTCCCAGCGACTCGGCCATCCAGTTCACGAATCCGCCGTAGACGGTGTAGAGATCTTTATAAATCACCATCGACCGATAGCCCGGCAGCATTTCAGCGCCCGCATTGGCAATGGCGTCATATGTCTCGCGGTCGCTCGGTGAATAGTCGCCGTCTCGTTCCTTCGAGCCAGGACCTCGCAGAATCATGCCGCCGGCGTTGTGATAACTCTGCGATGCTGCGATATTGGGATGCTGAAGAATCCACGCTGCGACGGCTTTGGTTTCTGGAAAGCACAGAGGCACATCTCCTGCGCCATTCTGCACATGAACCGGTTGCCAATCCGCGGGCCAATTTCGGTTCATGTCGTAACCGCCAGGACCATCCTCATTGATCTGCCCATCGCCGTCGTTGTCGATTCCTTCGCTTCCAGCTGAGGACCAGTCGCCATATTCAATCGTGCCATCGGGTCGCGGCTCGCGTGAAACACGCTCGAGAATTCGCGGATCGCGCGCATTGCGCCGATGTGAGCCATGCGGATCTTTGCGCCACATTTGTCCGATCGAGCCGTCGCCATCAAGATCATCGGGGCCATCTTCGTCGGCGACACCATCGCGGTCATCGTCGGTTGGAATCAATCCAGAGCGAAATGAGTGTGGACTGCTTTGCGCCGCAAACCAATTCGCGCGTCCATCTGGGTTCAGGCTTGGCATGAAGTAAAAAGCACTTTGGTCGATCAACTCGGTCAGCGCGGGAACTTTTCCAAACGATCGGCAGAGGTAATCCACGGAATAGAGAACAGTTTCGGTCGCTTGCAATTCGTTGCCGTGAATATTGCCGTCGATCCACATCGCGGGCTTGCTCTGCGCAGGACCAGTCGCTGGATTGTTCAGCGTGATGACCAGTAACGGCCGACCTTGCGCCGACTTTCCAATCTCTTCAACGCTCAGCAGATTTGGATAGGCGCTGACCAACGACGCGACGATCTTGGTGACTTCTGCATAGTCATAGAAGCGGTTCCATGCGATATCGACCTTGCCTGGCAGCTGTTGTTGAGCCAGAGCGCTCGATGGAAAAGTCACGAGAGCAGCGCACGCGAAAGCGTGATGAATTTTCATTGGATCACCTCGATTGGAAGGACCACTTTATCGCCGATGATTGTCGCCCGGAGAGTTCCCATCGGCTTCCATGTTGCTTCGATCGTGATCGGTTCGGTTGGTGGACTTTGCACAATCCACCGAAAGGCTCTTCGGCCACCAGCGCCAGTGATGCCGTCGATGATCGTCACACGCTGACCAGAGAGGATGTGATCTTTGGTGGGTGAGATGCGCACGATGATCGGATCGGGCTGGCGATTGGCGCGTCCCATGGCGCACGCAGTTGCGAGCCATCCTTCGTTGACGATTTCAGCTTCGATTTCAAAGACGCCAGCGCCAGTCATGCGTGATGTGATATTGCGCATGACAAGTTTCGGTTGTCGTTTGGACAACTCAGCCAAGAAACTTGCGACGCTATCGCCCAGCCGTGCGATTTCTCCCGCAGGAGGATCTGAGCGAAAACCACTACGAAAACCGCCAATTTCAACATGCCCGAGTGTTGGATGTTCAAAGGGTGTCCACGGCAGGAATCCTCGACCACCTTGGTCGCGGTCGCTCCATGCCAGCCATGCTGCGGCTTCCTCGTCGGCGGGTTTGTCAGCAGCTGCTGGAGCAGGAGCGGGCGCCGTCGCGGCAGATCCGTCGGCATTCGGTGGCAGTGGCGGCGGTGGCGGCAGCGCTGATGCATCGGGTCGTCCCCATGCTTGAGTGGCGAATGTTGGAATGCCGCGGTGCGCATAGAGCCACAGAGCAAATGACCCACTTGGATCACACTCTTGACTGCGCGTCTGCTTCGAGACTTCGCGCCACAAGCGCCCCATCTCTTCCCAAGTCGCCTTGTCGAGCGAATCCAACGCCAATGGCGTCTTGCCCGTCGCATCGCGCGCCTGTGCATCGGGCGTCTTCACCAGATTGTCCCAGCGGCCGATGACCATCGCAGCGATGATGCGCGGATGAGCGAGCACGAAATTCGCAAGAGCTTGCGATTCTGGCTCGCTCAATTGATATCGACCTGCCGCGGGATCGAACTCGGGCCAACGATGGGGGAAATTACGGTCGATATCGACTCCACCGAAGTCATCCTCTGCAATGAGACCGTCGTGATCGCTATCAAGTCCTTCCACATACATCGAATATGTCGCGCGTTGATCTTTGGTCGCATCTGGCATGCGCATAAGTCGAACATCGGCAGGATCAAGCATGTGAGTCGCCGGATCACTCGCGGGTGGATTGAGTCTGCGGATCTGCGTGATCGCACCGTCGCCATTGAGGTCGCGCGGTGGATCTTCATCGCTCAACCCATCTCGATCTTCGTCAACCGGACGAGCATTGCGATTCGCGCGTGAATCAGACGGCATAAAAGTATCGATGTACGCATCAGGATTCGCGCATGGAATCAGATAAAAAGTGCTGGCCTGGAGCGCGGGCTGGTCGGCCAAGATTTTCTTCATCGCGGCAACGGCAATCGCAACCGAACTCGGTCGACTTCCATCGAGTCCAGCGACGAGCAAGATGGCTGGCTTCTTGTCGGCGTCCATGACATTCTCGCTGAGTGAAACGACTTCAATCGGCAGACCAGTCCAAGACTTTCCGATGATCGAGATGGATGCGTGGCCACGGTCGCTCAAGACAATCTGTCGCATCTCTGCAAGCGCCGCAGTTGGAGTCACCACCGCCGTCGATGGTTCATCAGCGGCAATAGAAAGGGCGAGCGCGAAGAGCGTGAGTGACATCATGTTCTAGAGTTCCGTCGAGAGCACGCCGTTGTCCATCGTGTAAAGGCCGACGAGCCATTTTTCCACGACATACGGGTCGATTCGCAGAACGCCCTCGAGGGTTCCAACTCGCACAACATGACGCTTTGAATTGTCCTCGGCCGCAGAGAGTTTCACTTCGATCGCATCGTATGGAGATGGAGGAACACCGAGGCAGCATCCATCCCATTGATTGAGCATCACCAGGCATTCGGTCGCTTCGGTGACGATGAGCGGAAATGCGATGTAACCAGAGACGCGCACATGCGCATTGTTCAGCAGTGCGATGCGCTGGGGTATTTCCCTTTCACCAAGCCGCGGGATGAATGTGTCCGATGCACTCATCAGTAGTTCCCAGCTCACTTCATATGGGCTCTCAGCAGTGCCTGCTCCTCGAATGAGATATTTTCCATCGGCCAAAATGGCGCCATCTTTTTCGACGAGTCGTCCCGGACGAACGGTCGCGCCATTGATCTTCTGATCAAGTCCAATGGTGAGCGTTCCAGCTGTGCCAGTTGGTGCGGTCGCCGTGCTCGATGGTGCGACCTCTTGCTTCACTGTGTTGTCGCTCTTGACCAATGAATTTGCAGGGGGCTTGGACGATTCTGGCATCACCGTCGTCGGGCTCTCCACCGTCGTCGCGCTCTCCACCGGCGTCTCGGGGGATCGCCACGACAGCAGCGCGCTTGCGCTGCCAACGAGGATGAGAATCACGATGACGGTCCAGAATGCTTTCACGGTTGAACTCGCTCGGGATGAAGATTCCTCAATAGCAAAGATTAGGCGATCGGCTTCAAGTGTCGGGCGACTGGTGTTCGGTATGCCGTGATCGCTGGCACGATGCCGGCAAGTGCCGCCAGTGCGACTGCGCCGGCGATGACGACCGCCGCAGCGCGTGGGTCGATGGCTGAGGCGATCACGATGCCGATGCGATCGGCAAGGATTGCGCTGCCCACGGCGCTACCGATGAACGCAAGGACCGTTCCAAGAAGCGCGCCGATGAGACCGATCAGCGTGCTCTCGGTGATGGCGAGCGTGAAGACTCTCCACGCACTTGCGCCCAGCACACGCAAGACCGCCACTTGTCGTCGGCGCAATTCCATCGATGCGACCATCGCCAACATGATGCTGATCGCACTCGATACCAGCACGACGACAGCCATTGCAACGAAGAGCCAATCGATGTCGCCGACAAGTGCCATCAACCTTCCAATTTGTTGCGCGGGCTGAGCGACCGAGATCGCCACATCGCGGCGCAGCCGATCAAATTGCGGTCCAATAGATGCTGATGCATCACTGCCGGTGCGCGTGGGTAAGCGAAGCAGAATCCCAGTAATCAGTTTGTCGTCGTCGGTGAGATCAGCGATTTCGACATGGGCGTGGTGATGGTCGTGGTCATGGTCATGGTCATGACCCTCATGATCATCATGCGCATGCGTCGATTCTTCCGCATGCTCGCCGTGCTTTTTGCGGTCTTCAGCGTGAGTAACCCAACTGCTTTCGAGATTGGTAAACACCGCACGATCATGCGCCGATCCGGTGCTCTGCAGAATTCCCACCACTTCATACGGATGATCAGCGTGCTCATGCCCGCCCTCGCGGCTGCCACCTGTTCCATGCGTAAACACGATCTTCTGCCCGACGGCCAGTCGATGTTCGGCCGCCGCTTGCGCACCAGCTACGACTTCGAACTCCTTTTCAAACGCACGACCAGATGCAAACTGAAATGGTTGCCCACTTGATGGCTGAAAGGCGCGCAGAAAATCGGCGGTTGTCGCCATGACCGGGCTGCCGCGAAATGAATCGCCAAGCTGAGTTGGGATGATCCATTGCCATGGGAAACTTTCCTTGATCTCCTGATACTTTTTCCACGAAATCGGATTGGCTGGCGCATTGGCATAGAAGAGACCATTGAGAACGCCGACGAGAGGACTGGCATCGGCGCTGACGAGAAGGTGCACATTGCCAGTTCCTTTGCGAAATGCTTGCGATGCAGCCTCGCGCAGCGAAAGCAGAACCAACAAGAGCGCAACTGCGATCGCCACCATCGCAACGGTCATGGAACTCGCCAGAAGCCGCGCGCGCAGACTGCGAAGAACAATGATCATGTCGTTCATCGCTGCACCTCGGCTTTGCAAAGGTCGGATATTTCCTCGATGCGGGAAAATGCTTCACGCAGCGATGGATCGTGGCTCGTCACAATGAGTGCCGCACCCGTGGCACGCGCTGCATCCTTGATGATGTTGATCGCACCAACGGCGTTGGCTGGATCGAGACTGGCGGTGGGCTCATCGGCCAGAACGATGCAAGGTTCGCCAGCCATAGCACGAGCGACCGCGACGCGTTGCTGCTGCCCAACGGACAAGTTTTCGACGGGAGCGTTGACATCCGAAATGTTGAGTCTGCGCAAGGCGGAATCGGCTCTGCTGCGCTGATCGCTTGTGGAATATCCCGCGAGCATGAGCGCCATCATCACATTTTCAATCGCTGTGAAGCCTTGCAGCAGATTAAAAGTTTGAAAGATCATCCCGATGTTCTTGCCGCGAAAAGTGTCGCGTCGTGCGCCGTGTAACGCACAAATGTCCGTGCCTCGAATTTGGATTGATCCTGCGTCAGGGTTTTCAAGGCCAGCGATGAGATGCAGCAGCGTGGACTTTCCCGAACCGGAAGAGCCCGCCAGCAAGACCTGCTCGCCCGCTGCAATGTGCAGCGACGGGATCGAAAGCGAAAATCCGCGTTTGTATGCGAACCGTAAACCAGAAATGTGTATGCCAAGCGCAAGATGCGCTTCGATTGTTGATGATCCAGTTGCTCCACTCATCAGCGCAGACTAGCCGATGTCGCTGATGCCAAGCGCTGCGCCATACAAGTCGAGCACGCGCCGACGCAGCGGGGCGTCGACCGCATCGGTGAGATCTCCATGATGTCCATGCTCACCAATCCACTTTCGCGCATCGAAGCGCGCATCTTCAAGCAAGCCGAAGTCACGCGCGAGATCTGCGATGCGCAGCGGTGGAAGACCAGACTGGCGTGCGCCGAAAAACTCGCCTGGTCCGCGCAGTTTGAGATCGAGTTCTGCGATCGCAAATCCGTCGGTGGTCTGTGCCACAGCATCGAAGCGCGCTTGGGCAACATCAGTTGGCGGATCGCCGATGAGCACGCAATAGCCATGCTTGCCGCCGCGACCGACTCGTCCACGCAACTGATGCAACTGCGCAAGTCCAAAGCGCTCGGCATGTTCGATGATCATGACCGTCGCGTTTGGAATGTCAACGCCAACTTCAACGATAATCGTCGCCACGAGTGCATCAATTTTCCCCGCGCGAAAATCATCCATCACCTGCTCGCATTCGGCGCTCTTCATCTGACCGTGCAATTGACCGATGCGGCATCCTCGCAGCGCACCTTCCGCGAGATCCTTGGCGTGTGAAGCGACCGTCTTCAAGCCTAGATCGCTCTCTTCGATTGCTGGCACAACAATGAACGCCTGCTCGCCACGCTCAATGCGAGTCTTGAGCCATCCGTACACCTCGCCCGCACGCTTCGACGGCATCAGCCGAGTCGTCGGCGCGGTTCGGCCAGGCAAGAGTCCGCGCAGCGAACTCACTTCGAGATCGCCAAAGAAACACAGCGCGAGCGTTCGGGGTATCGGCGTCGCGGTCATCACCAGTGTGTGCGGCACTTGAGTCGCCGACGCGCCCTTGGTGCGCAGTGCTGCACGCTGTTCAACTCCAAAGCGATGTTGCTCATCAATCACTGCGACTGCAAGGCTCTTGAATTGAATCTGGTCACCAAGCAGCGCATGCGTGCCGACGGCGATGTCGAAATCTCCTGATGCCAGTCCATGCAGCACCACAGCACGATCGGCGGTGCGCAATGCGCCAGTCAGTCCAGCGACACGAACACGACTGCCGGTCAGCATTTCTTCCACCGTTGCCAGATGTTGCGCGGCGAGAATTTCCGTCGGCGCCAGCAGTACGGCCTGATGTCCATGCGCAACGGCGGTGAGCATTGCGTAGACAGCAACGGCGGTCTTTCCCGATCCGACATCGCCTTGCAAGAGACGGTTCATGGGAATGGTCTTGGCGAGATCAGTTGAAATCTCGGCGCAAACTTGGTTCTGCGCACTGGTCAAGACAAATGGCATTCGCGAACGAATCTTGGCATCGATCGTCGCGGTCAACGCCAACGGTTGCGCAGTCATTGCATGATGAACTTGCCAGCGCCGCATCGCCATCGCAAGTTGCAAGCAAAGGAGTTCGTCATACGCCAGTCGCCGGCGGCCACGCTCGGCTTCGTTCGCGTCGACTGGCGCGTGCACCATGCGATATGCCTCGCGCAGCGGCGCAAGATTGCGCAGTGTGAGAATCTCGGGACGAATCAAGTCGACAATCGAGCGGAGTGCGGGTTGCAAAATCGCCACGATTGCACGCTCGATGCGCGCCGATGGCAATTCTTCCGTCGCAGAATAAATCGGACGCATGCGACCCGGTCGAGCCGTGACATGATCATCTTCGATCAGCGGTTCCCAGCGCGGATTGACCATTTCGAGATAGCCGCCGCGAACCTTGGCGCGACCTTGGGCGATGCCGCGAGCACCAGGATGAATTTTATTTTTTAACCATGGAGCGTTGAACCAAACCAGACGAATGGATCCGCTCTCATCCGCCAGAATGGCTTCAATGCGCGGCCGCCGCGATGGAATATGACGCACCTTCTGAATCTCGCCGCGCACCGTGCGGGTCACCGCGTTGACATCGTGCGCAGTGGCTTCTTTTGCCTGAGTGACCGTCGCCTCGGCGACTTCAGTTTCATAGCGAATGGGCAGGTGTTCGAGCAAATCGCCAACGGTTCGCAGACCCAAATATGCAAATCTTGCCGCAGTTTGAGGCCCAATGCCCGCAAGTTCACTGACGGGCGCAGTCATGGCCAGTGGCGCAATCAAATCGCCCGCGATGTCATGGGTGTCATGGGTGTCATGGGCGCTTTGGGTGGAAGGGTCTACATCTTCGCTCACGCCTCATACGATAGTCGTATGGCTCGCAAGCCCTTTGACCCATCTCTTGCCGCAGGCGGACTCTTTGATGACTCGTCCAAAGTACCGTCACAGATATCACCAACCGCCGAATCTCTATCTGCGAAATCCCCGTCGATTCAGCCTGCTTCGATCAATTCCTCCGCGGTCGATTCGGACGAACCCAAAGTTCTAGGAGTCGCCGCGCTTTCGCAAATGATTCGCAGCACGCTCGAGGGAAGCATCGGCACAATTCGCGTGACGGGAGAGATGTCGAACTTTCGAGCCGTGCAAGGCCACTGGTATTTCGCGCTCAAGGATGCGACTGCGCGAATCGATTGCATGATGTTTCGCTCTGCCGCAGATCGATCCAACTGTTCGCCGGCCGATGGCATCGCGGTCATCGTCACTGGACAAGTCACGCACTATCCACCGCAAGGCCGCACCCAACTTCAGTGCGCCAAGGTTGAACTCACCGGAGCGGGGGACCTCGATGCGAAGTATCGACAACTCTGCACGGAACTGCGGTCGCTTGGATATTTCGATGACTCGGCCAAGCGTCCGATCCCTGCGATGCCGCTGTGTATCGCGCTCTTGACTAGCGCAGGCAGCGCGGCCGAAGCGGATTGCCTGGACGCGGCGGCGAAAACCTTTCCAGCCACCAAGATCATCGCGGTCGATATTCGCGTGCAAGGCGCGCAGGCCGCCAACGGAATTGCCCTGGCCATCGCTGCGGTCGATGCGCATGCGACGCGACTCGGTATCGACGCGATCGTCTTGGTACGCGGCGGTGGAAGTCGCGAAGATCTCTGGGCTTTTAATGAGCGCGTTGTCGCCGATGCGATACGCAACTGCGTAACGCCGATCGTGACTGGCATCGGGCACGAGAGCGATACCTCGATTGCCGATCTGGTCGCGGACATGCGCGCGGCGACTCCATCGCGTGCGATCACGGAGATTCTGCCCAAGCGTGAAATTCTCCGCGAGCAACTCGAGTCGAGTGCGCGTCGACTCGCACGGGCGACTCGTGCGACGCTCGAGCGGGCGAGTGCGAAAATTGACTTGGCTGCGCGGTGCCGAGGGCTCGTCGATCCGATGACAAGTCTGACGATGCATCGCAATGTGCTGACCAGTCGGGCGACTGCCTTGGTCCATGGACTGCGTCACAGTGCAAGTCGCCGTGATCAAACGCTTGGTGCGATGATGACCCGACTGGCGAGCTTGCATCCAGCGAATCGGTTGGCAACGGCCGGCGCGCTCGTGACGGGTGCATGCGAGGCACTGCGCAGAACCGGTCGGATCATGCTCGAATCTGCGGTGAATCGAGTGGAATCTGCCTCACGAACTCTCGAAGCGATTGGACCGCTTGCGGTGCTGCAGCGCGGCTATTCGATCACTCTCAATTCCGACGGTTCCGCCATTCGCAGCGCACAATCACTGCGCATTGGCCAGAGCATCGAGACGGTGCTGGCCGATGGACAGATTCGCAGTGTCGTGGATGGTTTGCCGCCATCAAGTGCGACGCCCCAGTCGGGCGCAGAGACTTCCGATGGCGGTTCACTAGACTCCACCCCATGAGCGAGTCGAAATCAAATCGTGAATCGAGCAAGGTGACCCCACCAAGCGATGGAGATCTCTCGACGATCAGTTATGAAGTGGCGCTCGCCGAACTCGAGTCGATCATTGCGCGGATCGAGGCGGGGGATGTCGCACTCGATGAGAGTCTGCGCCAATATCGACGCGGTGCGGCGCTCGTGCGGCGTTGTCGAGATGTGTTGGAGAAGGCGCGGAGTGAAATTGAACGCATCGCTGCTGCTGATTTGACCGCACGGAGCGACGGAATCAGTGCGTCGTAAGCATTCTCTGATCTGCCACCATCCACCACGATGAACGACACGCTGCTGATCTGGATTCCGCATCTCCTTGGATTGCTTTTTGTATTTGCATTTGGAGCATGCATCGGAAGCTTTGTCAATGTCGTTGTCTTGCGCAGTCCCGAAGGCATGAGCATCGTCTCGCCACCGAGTCGTTGTGCAGTCTGCGGCCGCAAGCTGTCGTGGTACGAGAATCTTCCAGTGCTTGGCTGGTTCATCGCGCTTGGGCGTTGTTGGTCGTGCGCAACGCGCATCTCGTTTCGATATCCTGCCGTTGAGATCGCGATGGGTTTGCTCTTTGCAGCGTATTACGGTTTGACTTTCATAGCCGATCCACAGGGCTGGTGGGGACGGGCAGGGGCCAGTTGGTTTCAATCGCAAGGATTTTTGGTTTCCCTTCCTGCGTTTGTAGCGGTTGTCGGATTACTCGCGGCGCTCTTCGCGGCAACGCTCACCGATCTGCGCTGCTTCTCAATTCCATTGTCGATCACGCTCGTTCCAACCATTCTGGGGCTCGCAGCTTGGACCGCGCAAGGATTGATTTCAAATCAGCACGCACTCACCCACTGGCCAATCCCGTTGGTTGGTTGGAGCGCATGTGCGGCGATGATCGGCGCTGGTGTGGGAACTGGCATCGCGCTGGTGCTCCTTGCTCGCGGAATCATCACCCGCTCATTTAGCGACTATCACGAATATGTCAAAGAAGGGGAAGTGCTTGGCGAATATCCACACGCACGCCGCGAAATGAAGCGAGAAATTGTCTTTCTGCTGCCAATTATGCTGCTTGCGTTGGTCGGTTTGCTCATCGGCCGAGCGCTTGATGGCAATCCGCCGCAAGTCTTGCAAAGCCTTGGTGGCGCTGCACTTGGATACTTCACAGGCGCCGGCATCATGTGGTTTGTCCGCATCGTGGCTACATCGCTCAAGGGCATCGAAGCAATGGGAATGGGCGATGTGCACCTCTTGGGGGCGGCGGGGGCCACGCTGGGATGGATCGACCCAATCGCAGCATTTTTCATCGCCCCATTTTCTGGACTTGCATGGGTCGCACTCTCGGGCATCTGGGGTGCAGTGCGCAAGCCAACAACTCGGCGGGAGATTCCATACGGACCTCACCTTGCGCTGGCAGTTGTGGCGGTTGTCTTGCTGCGACCAGCACTGATCGACGCGGGCAGATTGCTCTTTCCTGGAGTCATTTCTGCAAATACCTCTTTACAAGACAGCCACGACAAGCTTAAATAGTCGCAAGTTTTCGGAATGTCCGAAAATACAACAAACGCTTTTGGAGAAAGGATTCTCAAATGACAAGAACATGGATTGTTTGTGGTGGTATTGCACTGATCAGTTTATTTGGTGGTTGTGACAGCGGGGCTCAGAAACAAAACGGAACATTGTTGAGCGAGAACGAAACGCTCAAGCAGCAACTTGCGGAGCGGTCTTCGGCGCTCGAATCAGCCGAAATCGAGAAGCAGGCGGCGATTGCGCGTGCTCAAACGGCTGAAGCGGCTGAAGCATTTAGAGCGAGCACGGCGAGTGAGTCAACAGCGACCGACACGGGTGCGTTCGCGGGCATCGAAGGTGTCACAGCAACTGCGCAAGGAAACGACATTCATGTTTCGATCGAAGGCGATGTGCTCTTTGACTCTGGCAAGGATTCTTTGAAGAACGGCGCGCAGAAGTCCCTCGACAAAATCGTCGGCATTCTCAAGGACAACTATTCAACCAAGGCAATTGCCGTTGCTGGATTCACCGATACGGATCCAATCAAGTATTCCGCGTTCAAGAACAACTACTACCTCGGGTTTGAGCGTGCGTATGCGGTTCGCGATTATCTCATCTCGAAGGGGATGGCGGGAAAACTCATTTCTCTCTCGAGTTTCGGACCCGATCAACCTCGCGACACTAAGGCAAAGAGCCGCCGAGTTGAGATCGTGGTTGTCGGAGACTGAATGACTCGCAGAAGACTGACAGTCAGTCATGACTGTCATGTCCATCGGGAGAGCGCTCACGGCTCTCCCTTTTTTATTTCAACTTTAAGTCGATACCGTCAGTGCGCACTTTCTGCATATAGAGTTCGAGTTCGCCGAGGGCGAATTTCAATCGGTCTGCGGAGTCGACGAGCGACTGATAGAGGTCCGTGTTGCTCATGAGCTGACCAACGGTTCCCGACCCAGTTCTCGCCGTTTTGGCGAATAATTGGACCTCCGCCATGGTCGTCGCCAGTTGATCGAGAGCAGTAATAAGTTTGTTGACCACGAGGTCCTTTTCACCGCGAAACTCTGCCATTGTTTTCTCCAGCCCAAGCAACTGTGCATGTGCTACAATCATCAATTGATTTGCGTTCGATGCCGCGCTCTTGAAGTCGTGGCGCATTTGATCATCGCCGAGCCAAACCTGCGCGGATTTCATTGTCATATTGAAACCGGCGAGTCCCGCATCCACTTTTTTCAGGACGATGTCTTGCAGGTTTTCAAGTTGAGCATAAACGATTGTCTTGCCATCGCGCGGATGGATGGCCCATCCGGGCGTGTAGTCCAGTGGAATTGAAAAGTTGAGTTCCGTTGCGCCCATCAAGCTGGTCGTCACCGACGAAACAACGCCATCAGGAATGTCGACATCTCCGTTGATTTTTGCCGTGATGCGCGCTGGGTAATCTCTGTCGAGCACCACTTCAACAAGTGTGACCTCGCCAATCTGCACTCCCGCAAGTGTGACCTGACTTCCCGAGCGAAGTCCAGCTGCCTGATTCGCTTCAATTTGAATTGGATAGTGAGTTGAAAACCGTTCTTTGAATTCACCAAAGAGTAGTAATAGATATGCGAATCCCGTCAAGCCAATAATGGCAACGATTCCTGTAGCGAAGTTTTTAGTTGAAGATTTCATAGTGATACTTTTAAGTTTCTTTCTGGGATTCCCTGGATTCGGTTCATTTCATCGGCACTTAGCTCTCCGATCAAGAACTGTCGTACGAGTGGATTTTCGCTGGCCTGGAATTCCTTCGCAGTGCCCTCCATCTCCACTTTCCCATCGTGCAAAAACACGATGCGGTTCGCAATGCGATAGGCGCTGATGATGTCGTGCGTGACAACGATGCTGGTAATGCCAAGGCTTGTGTTCAGTTTGATGATCAATTGGTTGATGACTTGCGCGCGAATTGGATCAAGCCCAGTGGTTGGTTCGTCGTACAACACAACGCGAGGCTCGAGCACGACCGCCCGTGCGAGGGCAACGCGTTTGCGCTGGCCACCCGACAATTCGGATGGCATTTGGTCGATCGTGTCCTCAAGACCAACGAGGTTCAGGACATTCTCCACTTTCTGTGCGATCAGCTGCTCGTCGTGCATCCCATGCTCACGAAGCGGGAAGGCGATGTTGTCTCGAACATTGTCCGAGTCAAAGAGCGCACTCTGTTGAAAGAGAAATCCGATCTGTCGACGAACGATGCCGAGTTCTCGCTCGGGCAACTTGTCAACTCGAGTTGATCCGAACCAGACTTCGCCGCGATCAGGTCGGAGCAATCCAACAAGATGCTTCAAGAGAACGCTCTTGCCGCATCCGGACGCGCCCAGAATGACAGTGGTCTTGCCGCTTTCAAAGTCGAGGTTGACCCCGCAGAGAACCTTGCGTCGCCCAAAGCTCTTTTGCAGGTTGACAACCCTCATATCGATCTGAGCGCTCATGCCGTCATCATATGATGCACCGTCAGAAGCCATGAGCGATCAACAGCAAGAAATTGTCCTGCGCAGTCGGGTCTTCGCAGTCGAGCGGATGAACATCCAACTCCGCGGAGGTGAATGGATTGTTCAGCACATTGTTCGTCATCCCGGTGCGGTCTGCGTTCTCGCACTCCTTGACGATGGTCGACTCGTCACAATCCGCAACTTTCGCATCGCCACGGGTGCATGGATGAACGAGTTCTGCGCTGGGAAATTAGAGACTGGCGAAGATCCAGCCCATGCGGCAGCACGGGAATTGGAAGAGGAGACTGGTTATCAAGCATCTTCGATCGAATCTCTGGGGATGTTCTATACCTCCCCTGGGTTTACCGACGAGTTGATGCATGCATTTGTGGCGCGCGGCTTGCGCCCATGCCCGAGCCGACTCGAGCTCGACGAGCGCATCGAGGTTGTCGTGCGCACCGTTGAAGAATTTGAAGCGCTCGTGCGCAGCGGCGAAATTTCCGATGGCAAGACACTCGCCACATTCCTTCGCTGGCGGCTGGCTCAGTCATGACGCATTCCTTTGACAGTGGCGAGGGATTGCAATCCGACGACACACTTCTTGGCAGTGTCGCAAGCGAGAAATTGATTCCTGAGCGCCCGTGGACTTGGTCGATCCCCGTGGTTCGCATCGGAAGTTGGTCCATTCGCCTTCATGTCACGATGCTGGCGTTCGTGCTCCTGCAGATTCTGCGCACATTTCTGCCAGCATCAACGGGTCCGCTGCCGAGCGATGCGGCTCCAATGATTGTCTCGCTCGTCGCACTCATCTGGCTCGCAGCGATCCACGATTTCGCGCGCGAATTTGTATCCCGTCGCTGTGGTGCCGATGAATCACCCATCATGATTTGGCCAGCAGGGGGAATCTCGTGGCGACAGCCCTCGGATTCGTGGGCGAATCGACTCGCCTGCGCACTCGCCGGACCCGTCGCGCTCTTGATCGTCGGCATCGCCCTTGCATTATTCCTTCGCGTGCGACTTGGTGTATGGCGAAGCGAACTCATCCCGATGCCGCTCTCACTTGCTGGAATGTCGATTTTCGATGGAGATCGACTCGGATCCATTCTGTGGCTCGTGCTCTGGACTGATGTGATGATTCTTGCCGCGAGCCTCGTGCCGATGCATCCGTTTGTGGGTGGCAGAATTATCGCTTCACTTCTCGAAGTGCGATTCGGATTCGACCGCGCACAGCGAATCTCGCTGCTCGCTGGCATTGTCATCGCGATCCTTGTGGCCATCATCGCCATGGCTGCCAATTCGCTTGTGTCACTCTTGCTGGCCTTGGTGGCTCTCACCGTTGCGATGGCAGGCGCTCGACAACTCAAAGTACGCGAATCCGACGGCTTTTCCAGTGAATTTCAAGTCCGACAGGGCGGCGAGCATCGCGCAGACGAGCGGCGCAACCGCGATGCACAACGCGCCGCAGACAAGGCGCAAGTCGAAGAGCAGAAAGTCGACTCGATCTTGCGCAAGATTGCGGCAAGTGGAATGCAATCTCTCTCATGGTCGGAGCGACGATTGCTCAAGAACGCAACCCGTCGCAAGCGAATGTAGGCTTACAACATGGGTGCATCTGACCGTGATTACTGGCGTACCAATTCTGCGCAGAGTGGTTTTTCCCTGCGGCAAAGCAAATGGTCTGCGACGACATGGATCATTGGTCTGTGCATCGCTGTATTTGTCATCGATGGTTTTCTTCCTCGACAGTGGGTGGTTGTCGCATCGACGACGGTGCCAGGACTCCCGGATGAAGTCAAGCGTCTGATCAACGAGGGCAAACTCAAAACAACGGCGGAGTTACCAGCGGAAAGTCCCAGTCAATATCAAAGCGTCGTGAAACCAGTCTCGGTGGAACTCATCAATGGCGGATTCAGCGTCGTCGCGACGAACACTTGGCAGTCGATGCCTTACCTGCAAAAATGGCTTTATTTTTCGACTTCAACGGCGCTTTACTCGGTCATACCTGGCATTGGTGTGAGTGGACTGCAAGTCTGGCGATTCATCGGTTTTCAGTTCTGTCACGCGGGCCTTTGGCACTTGGTTTTCAACATGATGGCGCTCTATTTCTTCGGCCCAATTGTCGAGCGATACCTCGGAGCGAAACGGTACTGCGCATTTTATTTGATCTGCGGCATTGCTGGGGCGCTCTTTTATCTCATACTGAACTTCGCGGGATTCATGGTGAGCGAGGGAACCAATGGCCGAGTCGCGGTGCCGGGGCTTCTATCAAATGATCCAGATCTGCCACTGATCGGCGCTAGCGCAGGCGTCTTTGGAATCATCATCGCCGCGGCGCATTTGATGCCGAATGCGCAAGTGCTGCTGTTCTTTGTAATTCCAATTCGTCTCAAGACCCTCGCGTATGGCCTCGTGGCGATCGCGTTGGCGAGCGTCATCTTGAAGTTCAGCAACGCAGGTGGAGAAGCCGCGCACATCGGCGGAGCCATCGCAGGGTGGTACTTCATTCAGCGCCCCGAGCGATTGCGCAACTTTTTCGATTTCCTGGGCCGAGTCGATCCCACGAGCACCTTTCATGCGTCCAAGAAGTTGCAGCCGACTCGCCCGAGCCGTGGCGCATCGCCTTCCAATGCCGAAGTGGACCGCATTCTCGACAAGGTGCGCGCAAGCGGGCTTGCATCGTTGAATGAATCTGAGAGGCGAGCGTTGCGCGATGCGACAGACATTCGCAGTGAATCGTGAGCGATCCCGAGTTGCGCCAAGTTGAATTGAGCTGCCCATGACGGACCGTCAGTCGCTTCGCTTTGAAGTACTCCACCGCGGTGGTGATCGGCCGGGTTGGCACGGTCGCCGCGGTCGCGTGACGACACCGCATGGATCATTCGAAACTCCAGCGTTCATGCCAGTCGCAACCGCCGCGGCGATGAAAGGACTCACGCCTCTGCAAGTTCGCGGCACTGGCAGCGAATGCATCTTGAACAACGCCTTTCATTTGCTGCTGCGTCCAGGTGCGCAGCGTGTGGAAGCACTCGGCGGTGTCCACACATTTATGCGCTGGGATGGCCCGATCCTCACCGACTCTGGTGGCTTTCAAGCATTCTCGATGGCGCAGATCAATCGCATCGACGAAGACGGCGTTGCATTTCGCTCCTTTATAGATGGCGCGCAAGTGCATCTAGGACCCGAGTCGAGCATGGCGGTCCAGCAATCGCTCGGTGCAGATATCGCAATGGCATTTGATGATTGTCCGCCCGCTGGCGATGCGATACCGCAGTCGCAGCGTCGCACGCGCACGCTCGAGGCGAAGGACCGAACTTTGCGCTGGCTCGCTCGATGCATAGGCGCACATCGTCGATCAGATCAAGCGCTTTTTGCGATCATCCAAGGTGGAACGGAACTCGATCTTCGAACAGCATCGGTCAACGAATCGTGCGCGTTTGATTTACCGGGCTATGCGATCGGCGGAGTTGCGGTCGGGGAGGGCACCGATGCAATTGAGCGCGTCGTTCGCCATACCACGCCGCTGTTGCCGCTCGATCGTCCTCGTTATCTCATGGGCGTCGGATATCCACGCGACATCGTGATGGCCGTCGAGAGCGGCGTGGACATGTTTGACTGTGTTTTGCCAACCCGCAACGGCCGCAACGGCATGGTGTTCACACGGGATGGCTCGATCCGGCTGCGCAACGCGGTTCACAGCGTCGATGCGCGACCGATCGAGGCGGATTGCGACTGTGAAGCCTGCGCGGGCGGCTTTTCCCGTGCATATCTGAGGCATCTCTTCATGGCATCCGAGATGCTGGGTCCCACGCTAGCGTCGCTGCACAACATTCGATTCTTCCAAAGGTTGCTACTAGACATTCGGCACGCAATCGAGGATGATGCGTGGCTTCACTTCCGCAACCGCTGGCCCTGCGTGAATCAGGTCCACGGAAGCACACCTCAAGAGACCGGAGCAACCGATGACTGAAAGTATTTTAATCTCGACGACCATGGCTTTTCAAGACGGCGCGCCTGCATTGGCAGGTCAACCAGTGGTCGCATCCACAACCTCAACAGGCGAACCCGGCACGGCCGCTCCAGTCACGCAAAAGCCTGCCGACCCATTCGGCATGATGTGGATGCTGATTCCATTTCTGGTCATCATGGTGCTCGTCTCAGTGATGGGGGGCCGCCGCGACAAGAAAAAGCGCAGTGCACTCATGTCGTCCATCAAGAAACACGATGAAGTTCAGACGGCAGGTGGGATCATCGGATCGGTCGTCGAATTGAAGGACGACACGGTGATCTTGAAGATCGATGAAAACTCCAATGTGCGAATGACATTTGCCAAGAGTTCCATTGTTCAAGTCATCAAGTCTGGAAATGGAAATGGAAATGCAACGGGAACCGAAGTGCAGAGTCTCAAATCATGAACATCAAGATTCTTCCGCGGCTGATTTTCGCAATCTTTGTCATTGGAATCTGCGTCTGGCAGGTCTTCCCGCTCGACAAGCAAATTCGCTTGGGCAAGGATCTGCGCGGCGGAGTCAGCATGGTCTATTCGGTGTCCATGCCACCGACGGGAGATTCGCAGCGCATTCTTGCGCAAGTCGTTGAATCTCTCAAGCGCAGAGTCAATCCACAAGGCGTGCTGGATATTTCACTCCAGCCGCAAGGAATCGACCGCATCGATGTCGTCATGCCGTTGCCATCGCCCGAGGTGCGAGCACTCGGCGATGACTATCGCAGCAAACTTGCCGCACTCGGTGCCGCAATGTCGATCAGCAGTCGCGAGCTCGAAGAGGCATTAAATGCTGGAACTGCCGCAGATTTAGCGCCAGCGGGCCCAGCAGGCACAACTCCCGCCAGCGGATCGCGTCGAGCGACCCTGACGGAACTTCAAGCCGCCTTCAACACCGACGCCACCACGCGAGCCGCATACCAACAAGCGATTGAGCAGAACCTTCCTGCCGCGCAGCTTGCCCCGATCGAAGAGCAAATCGCCAAGGCTGAGGTGACTGAACAAAATCTTCGAGCGTCGATTGCGCAAACCAATATCGATCAGGGACGCATCAAGCGAGCCTTGAGCCTTTCAACTGTTCGGCTGTTTGCCAAAGACGCCAAAGGCAAGATCATCACCAGTGCCGACGGCACGCGCGAAACGACCGCATCACCTCGCGAGGTGGAACTGAATGCGCTCAAAGCCCAGCTTCCAGATTACGCCGCCGATATCGACGCACTCGCCGCGATGCAGACGGACTATGCATCGAAGGTGACGGGATATGACGATCCTGAAGATCTCAAGCGACTGCTTCGCGGAGCTGGTGTGCTTGAATTCCATATCGCAGTCAGCGCGGCCGGACCTGAAGGTGTCAACCCCGACGAAATGCGCAAGCAGCTCGCCGAACGCGGGCCAGCTGGAACCGATTCACCCGTCGCACGCTGGTTCCCAATCAACGATCCAAAGCAGTGGGGTGATAGCCCCGAGGCGATCGATTCGTTCTTGTTAGATCCCGCGTCTTATCTGCGCAATCGAGACATGGTCGGCGCGAAGTATGACGGTGTGCCATACGCGTTGCTGTATGTCACAGACGCGATGAGCCTCGACCATCTCGGCGGTCGCCAATGGTCGATGAAGAATGCTTTTCAAAGCCAAGACCAACTCGGTCGAGCCGCAGTTGCTTTCCAACTTGACCCATCGGGCGGAACGCTGATGGGGCGGTTGACGGGCGCGAACATCAAGCGACCGATGGGCATCGTGCTCGACGGACAACTTTTCTCAGCGCCGAATTTGCAAAGCCAGATTACCAACAATGGACAGATCACTGGATCGTTCAGCAACGAAGAAATTGAATATCTCGTGCGTGTTCTGCAGGGCGGTGAATTGGAAGCGAAACTGCACCCCGAGCCGCTTTCGGTGAGCATTCTCGGACCAGCGCTTGGCCGAGACAATCTGCTGCGTGGTCTGTGGGCGGTTGTGATCGCGGCCATCGCAACGGCCTCGCTGATGGCGGTCTACTACCTCGGCGCCGGATTGATCGCCGACTTTGCGATCCTTCTCAATATTGCGATGATCTTCGGTGTCATGGCCGGTATCGACGGAGCGTTCACGCTGCCAGGTTTGGCCGGCATCGCTCTTGTCATCGGTATGGCCGTCGATGCCAATGTGCTGATCTATGAACGAACGCGTGAGGAACTGGTTGACAACAAGGAGCCGCTGAAGATTGCGATCGATTTGGGATTCAAGCGCGCGCTCAACGCCATCATTGACGGCAATGTCACGAACCTGATCGTCTGCGTCGTGCTCTACAAATTGGCGGCGACCGAAGTCAAAGGCTTTGCGCTCACCATGATGATCGGTGTGCTGACGACGCTCTTCACATCACTCTTCTGCACCAGGGTCATCTTCGCCATCCTGATCAATTGGTTTGGTATGAAGCGCTTGCCGATGCTTCCTACGGTCTTCCCGGGGATGATGAAGTTTCTTCGACCAAACATTGATTGGCTGCGCATTCGATGGGCGGGTTGGATCGCTTGCGGCGTGGTGGCGATCATTTCCTTGGCGCTCTGCTGGTCGTCCGGCCGTGAGATGCTCGAGACCGAGTTCCGTGGCGGAGTCACCATGACCATATTGACTCGCAAGGCTGCGCCCGGCGAAGACGCAGCGCCAAGCGGTCGACTCTTGCTCAGCCGTTCATTTGTCGAGGACAAAGTGCACCAGCTTGGCGCAGATGCAATCGATCCGATTCTGCAAGAATTGCGCTCGGCCAATGTTTTGACCGTTGGAGAGTCCACCCCCGATGGACGCTCAACCGGTTTTCAGATCAAGGTCGCTAATCCAGCTCAGCTGGCGGCCGACCAGACTGTTACAGAACCACTCGTTGCCGCAGTCGCTGGCGCGTTTGCTCAGTCGCTCGATCTCGTCAAGCCGGTTCAATTTGAGGGTGTCGGCGACTCAAACGGTGCGCCGTACTCCCAAGCGATTACCAGCGACACCCTCGGCGGCTCCATCGGCATGCCGGCGGTGAAGGATTCATCGAGGGATTACATCGGCGGTGTTGCGATTGTGCTGAAGGATCTGCAACCGCCCGTGACCATCGAGGATGCTGAAGCCCGCATCGCTCGCATGCGTAAGCAGCCAGATTTCTCGTCCGTCAGCGGTCGTGTCAACCAAGTTGTTGGCATCCAACTCGCCGATCCGTCGAATCCATCCAAGGGGTGGTCGTCACTCGCCGTGATGGTCGTCGAACCTACCGCACTGATCACCAAGGTTGATGCTGCGACCTGGGAACGAGTCGTGGCACAACCCGAATGGCAGCTGATTCAGGCTGCATTCACTTCGAAAATGAGCTTGGACCAAGTCAACAGCTTCTCGCCAGTCGTCGCCGCCAACCTTGCTGCGACGGCAATCGTGGCGATCATCACCAGCCTCGTCGGCATGATCTTTTACATTTGGCTGCGTTTTTCCAGTTTCCGTTACTCGATGGCGACCATCACAGCCGTCACCTTCAATGTGCTCGTCTGCCTTGGAGCGCTCGCGATGAGCCTTCGCCTCTCGGGAACAAGTTTCGCCTCGATGACGCTTATGGAAGAGTTTCGTATAGATCTCAATGTTATTGCTGCCCTTTTGACGATCATTGGATACTCATTGAACGACACCATCGTCATCCTCGATCGCATCCGAGAAAATAAGGGCAAATTGCCGTTCGCCTCGTATAAAAATATCAACACTGCGATCAACCAGACATTCAGTCGAACGCTGTTGACTGGTGGAACGACTTTGGTGAGTGCAATGGTTTTGTATGTGTACGGCGGACCGGCCATTCAGCCATTCGCCTTCACATTCATCATTGGTCTGATTGTGGGTACGGTCAGTTCCGTCGTGATTGCCGCCCCGATGACATTCGTTGGGGAACAAGATCATGTCGCTTCAGACCTTGCCCGCACAGACTCCGGAGGGGTCGTCAACCCCACTCCGGCGTAGTTTTAATCACGGACGGTTCTTTCAAATTCTGGACATGGAGGTCCAACAATGACTCGCGGAGCTAAGATTGTAATTTTTTCTGTCGTAGGCCTATTCGTTTTGGCCGGTATTTACTACGGTTTTCTGGCGCCAAGCCAGCAGACCGATACTGTGGCGGATTCTGGGCCAGTGGTGAGCGAGACTTCGAGTCTGACGCTCACCCCCGCGCTTACGCCAACTATCAACCCAACTCTCACCCCGGCCAATCCTCTCGCATCTGGCGGATACCCATCCACCACTGCGGGTGGGAATTTCCCAAGCGCATTGCCAAGTGATTTGAGCATGACGGGGCCAGCCTTTGCGCCATCCAGTGCAAATACAGCGGGCACGACTGGCTTTGGACCAGTTGCTGCGGGTAATCCCGCCAGCACCGTGGGCGGACCGACTATAGCGGCCTCAACAATTCCTACTTCTGGACAGCCAGCAGTTGTGGCTCCAGTTGCCACAACGCCAGTGATCGTCAAGACGGTCGCCAAGCCGCCAGTCGCCAAGGCGCCAACCCGTCTCACTGCGTACACAATCACGGCAGGTGACACGCTGGGTGGAATTTCAGGCGAGTGGTTTCGAGATATCAATCGGTGGAAGGAAATCGTTGCTGTGAATCCTGGGTTGAACCCATCAAGCTTGCAGGTTGGACAGACGATTCAACTGCCATCGCGCGTCGGTTCGGCTGCTGAGAAAATGGCGTGGAAGACACCAGCACAGACTGCGTCAACGAAGGTTGCCTTAGCCAGGTCGACACCAACAGCTGGCAGCGAGCATGTGGTTGCATCTGGCGAAACTCTCGCATCGATCGCAGACGGTGCATATGGAAACAAGGCCAGTTGGAAGACGATCTATGAGGCCAACAAAACCACGATTGGCAATAATCCAAGCGCATTGAAA
>Ga0209702_10001287_pt1 | contig 48558 bp, 36 predicted proteins | sample FRY01_FD_187210 | JGI IMG/M metagenome (GOLD analysis project Ga0209702, IMG submission 187210) | Freshwater microbial communities from Lake Fryxell liftoff mats and glacier meltwater in Antarctica - FRY-01 (SPAdes) (version 2) | ecosystem: Environmental > Aquatic > Freshwater > Ice > Glacier... | reverse complement strand
GCTTTCGCCGGTCACAGTAGCTTTCGCCGGTCACAGTAGCTTTCGCCGGTCACAGTAGCTTTCGCCGGTCACAGTAGCTTTCGCCGGTCACAGTAGCTTTCGCAAGCGCGTGTATTCGTCCATCGTCACGGTTGTGAGTTCGCCATCATCCAGTGCCAGAATTAAAATGTCGCTGTAGACCTTATCGTCGGGATTGCGGCGAAAATGCAGGCCATGGCGACGCCGTTCGCGGCGCATCACTTTGCCAACGGTTGTCGTGCTCCACGTGGCGCTCGAACCGACCGTAACGCCGTGAATCACCTCGATCCTGTCGCCCGGTTCAAGCTCTTCGTACAGAACGCGCGATTGAAACTCTTCAGGTGTCATCAGGCTCTCCAGATCGACAGGCAGTTCTTAGACTTCCTTCGAATCAATCCACTTCATCATCTTGCGGAGACCACGGCCGGTTTCCGTGAGCTTGTGCTCGCGTTCGCGACGACGCGTCGCCTTAAACATCGCCGCACCGCCACGGTTTTCCAGAATCCAGTCGCGGGCAAACTCACCGGAACGAATCTCCTCCAAGATCTTCTTCATTTCCTTGCGGGTTTCATCCGTGATGATGCGTTTTCCACGGGTGTAGTCGCCGTATTCGGCCGTGTTGGAAACGCTGTAACGCATGTACTCAAGCCCGCCTTGATAGAAGAGATCGACGATCAACTTCATCTCGTGAAGGCACTCGAAGTAGGCCATTTCCGGTTGGTAGCCCGCTTCCACAAGCGTGTCGAAGCCGGCCTTGATGAGTTCCGAAACGCCACCGCAAAGCACTGCCTGCTCACCAAACAGATCGGTTTCTGTCTCCTCGGCAATCGTGGTTTCAATCACGCCGCCCCGAGTGCCGCCGATCCCCTTGGCGTAAGCCAGACCGATTTTTTTGGTCTCCTGCGAAGCGCCGGCACCCAACGCAATCAAGCAAGGCACGCCGCCGCCTTTGACATATTCGCTGCGAACCAGATGGCCCGGACCCTTGGGGGCCACCAGCAGAATATCGTGGCCGGGTGGCGGCTCGACTTGGTTAAAGTGGAAGTTGAAGCCGTGGCTGGCCATCAGTACGGCGCCCTTCTTGAGGTTTGGCTTGATCGACATGCGGTAAACATCCGCCTGCAACTCGTCGGGCAGCAAGATATTGATCAGGTCGGCCTGCTTGACCGCATCTTCAACCGACAAGGGCTCGAAGCCGTGGCTCTTGGCGAGTTCATAGTTGGGCCCACCTGGTCGCTGGCCGACCACGACCTTGAGGCCGCTGTCTCGCAGATTTTGCGCTTGGGCATGGCCCTGGCTGCCATAGCCGAGGATGGCGATTGTTTTGCCTTGGAGGTCCTTGATGTCGGCATCAGTATCGTAATAAATCGTGGCGGGCACGGAAAACTCCTAAAGGGGGTGAGAAACAAATGAGAGAAAAAGAATGGGGAGACCGACTCGGCAAATGACTAGGCAAACGAATCCCGCGACGAGGCGCTGTCGACCGGTCGGGCTCCATCGGCTGCCTCGGTGAGTTCACGAGTAGGCTGACTGCTGCGCACCATTGCAATCCGACCTGTGCGCACAAGTTCCACAATGCCCAGTGGTCGCATCAACTCAATAAAGCCCTCGATTTTCTTTTCCGTGCCCGATATCTCTACCACCACGCCATCGGCTGCCACATCAACGATTCGCCCCCGAAAGATCTCGGCGAGCTCCTTGACCTCGGTGCGAGCAGGGCCAGAAGTGGCAGCCACTTTGATCAGCATTAAATCGCGTTCGACATAGTTTTTGGAACTGATGTCTTCAACGCGCACGACCGTGACAATTTTCTCGAGTTGCCGACGCACCTGATCGAGCACGCGGTCGTCTCCGCGGAGCACAAAGGTCATGCGCGAAAATCCCCGGTCTTCGGTCTCTCCGACGGCGAGGCTATCGATGTTGTAGCCCCGGGAGGCCAGCATCCCCGCAACATGCGAGAGCACGCCCGGGACATTTTGAACAGTAGCCGAAAGGACATGTCGCATAGCGTTTGATTGCGTTCGGCAAAGACTTGCCGGAAAAAGGGGGATTCTTGAAGGACAGCGGAACCAGTCTGGCAAAAAACCAGCAAAAGAGTCGGACAAAACCGTTTGAAGTCTAGTGTGAGCAAAGCGGCCGATTCAAGCCTGAGCCATTCACTGCGGGCTTCCAGTAGGCAGCGGTTTGCAGTCGGGCACGGGGAACAGGCGCTTGCGTTGACACGGGACCCAAAAAACAGATAGTTTTTGGACTCTGTCTTGGTTTTATTTTGTTGTCCTCCGATTTCCCCCAACCCCTGCGAGCGTAACCGCGTGTCGAACGTTTTGGCCCAAGAGTTGATTGAAGCGGGCGTGCATTTTGGCCACCGTGCCAGCCGCTGGAACCCGAAAATGCGACCCTACATCCATGGGCGTCGCAACCTGATCCACATTATCGATGTTCGCGAGACGATCCGCGGACTGCTGCGAGCCAGAAAATATTTGAAGCAGGTTGCATCGACAGGCAGCCTCGTGCTGTTTGTTGGCACCAAGCGTCAGGGAGCCGAAGCAGTGGCCCGAGAGGCAGCCCGTTGCGGCATGCCCTATGTCAGCGATCGCTGGCTGGGCGGCACGCTCACTAATTTCCGCACAATTCGCAACCGACTGGCCCGACTGGAGCAACTCGAAAAGCTCATGCCTTCGGATGAGTTCGGTGCCTATTCGAAAAAAATGCAGTCGTCGCTACGGCGCGAGTATCGCAAGATGCTGCGCAATCTCGGCGGCATTCGCACGCTCTCGCGGCTGCCAGAGTGCCTGGTGGTGTTTGATCCCAAAAAGGAAAAGAATGCCATCAACGAGGCTCGCAAGACGGGCATTACAACCGTGGCTCTGATCGACACAGATTGCGATCCAGATGTGATCGATCTGCCGATTCCAGGCAACGACGACTCCATCCGTTCGATCGAACTCGTTGCCGCCCGACTGGCCGACGCGATCTTGGAAGGCAAGGCCATAACAGCGGCTGAAGCCCAAGTCTCAGCCGAGGGCGGCGATGTGGCTGTGGGGGAGGATGGCTCCGGGAAATCTGCCAAGCCGGCCCCAAGGGCACGGGCCTCGATTACCAAGCGCGCTGTTCCCAAGCCGCCCAAAATGTAACGCCGTCGTTCATCCGTATCTGATACCGCTGGCGCTTGATCGCAAGTGATCCCGGGGAATCGCTTGCGATCCCAATACCCAACCACAATTCCGTCCCTTTTGAGGAGAAACCAGAATGACCGATATCAGTGCCGCTGCAGTCATGAGTCTGCGCGAAAAAACAGGACTGCCGATGATGGAGTGCAAGAAAGCACTTCTTGAGAGCGGCGGTAACACCGAGCAGGCTGTCGAGTGGCTGCGCAAGCAGGGGATCAAAACGCAGGCCATGCGGGCCGACCGCAAAACTTCAACCGGCCGGCTGGCTGTCTACAGCGATCTGGCCAAGGGCGTGGCCGCGATGATCGAACTCAAATGCGAAAGCGCCCCGGTGGCCGTCAGTCAGGACTTCAAAGACTTAGCCAATGATATGGCCAAGCAGTTGGCCCTTGGCCCCGGCGCTTGCAATGCCGGCGAATTGCTTGCTCAAAAAAGCCTCGCTGTTCCTGCCCGCACGCTCGGCGAACTCAAGGACGATCTCTTTAATCGGATGCGAGAGGTTTTTGAACTGTCGAGGATCTGTCGGATCGACGCTCCCTGCGGAGCCTACGCCCACCACGACGGCACAAAAGCCGCCTTAGTTGAGGTTGCTGGCAAGACTGCCGCAGACGATGCTGCTACGGTCGCCAAAGACATTGCCATGCATGTTGTCGCTACCGATCCAAAGGCGTTAACAAAAGAAAATCTAGACCCGCAACTCGTGGAAAAAGAGCGAGAGATTCTCAGCGAAGCCGCCCGTAACGAAGGCAAACCTGAGAATATCATTGCCAAGATGATTGAAGGCCGGTTGCGCAATTTTTTTAGCCAGTGTGTTTTGCTGGAGCAACCATTCGTGAAGGACGACAAGCAAACGGTCGGGCAGTTGGCCACGGCAGCCGGTCTTGAGATCAAGCGGATGGAGAATTGGAAGATCGGCGGCTGAAAATGTCTGCGCTCGATTCAGGCCCTTACAGTCGCGTGTTACTCAAGCTCTCGGGCGAGAGTTTTGCGCGGTCTGGTGAACGCGGAATCGCCATGGACGAGGTCGTGCACATCGCAAAGCAGACGGTGCAGGCTGTCTCTCGCGGAGTGCAACTGGCTGTTGTCATCGGCGGCGGCAATATTCTACGCGGCGGCTCGTTCACTGCCGGCAATACTTCGATCCAAGAGGCGACGGCCCACTCGATGGGCATGCTCGCCACGGTGATCAACGGATTGGCGCTGCAGGATGCTCTGGAAAGCCTCGGTGCGCAAACGCGGCTGATGACTGCCGTGCGAATGGACGGCGTTGCTGAGCCCTACATTCGCCGGCGCGCTAAGCGGCATTTGGAAAAAGAACGGATTGTGATTCTGGCTGCGGGCACCGGCAGTCCTTTTGTCACAACCGACACCGCTGCGGCACAGCGGTCACTCGAATTGGAAGCTGACATTCTCATGAAGGCCACGCGAGTGGACGGCGTCTACTCCGATGATCCCGAAAAGAATCCGCACGCGATGCTCTACAGAGAATTGACCTACCAACAGGTGCGGGAGCAAAACTTGCGCGTCATGGATGCAACGGCGATTTCGCAATGCATGGAGCACTCCATGCCAATCCTTGTCTTTAACTATCGCAAGGAAGGCAACATCGAGCGGGCCGTGGCCGGCGAAAAGATCGGCACGCTCGTCAGCGGCCGCCGCGAGTAGTCTCACGTTGTCTGCGACCCCTGAGGCCTCCGGAGTTCGGTGGGTTGCGTGCTGGCCGCTTGCCTCCCTGGCATGTGTCCTGCCAGAATTGGGTGCGCGGGAAAGTACGCCCGCCAGAGTCGACCCGCACGCCGAGGAGTTTTGCTATGTCGGTTGAAGATATTTTGCTCGACGCCGAAGAGCGAATGGAAAAAGCGACGGAAGTTTTTCGCCATGCCTTGAGCGGAATTCGCACCGGACGGGCCAACCCAGGTTTGGTCGATTCGCTGCGGGTGGAAGTTTACGGTTCGCCCACGCCGATCAAAGCGCTGGCCAGCGTCGGCGCTCCCGAGCCAAATCAGATCGTGATTCGGCCCTTCGATCCCGGCACGATTAAGGATATTGAGAAGGCGCTGCACGCCAGCGATCTGGGATTCAATCCGCAGAGTGATGGCCGCGTGATTCGAATCACGATCCCAGCCCTCTCGACTGATGTGCGTCGCAAGATGACCTCTCGCATTAAGGAGCTTGCCGAAGAATCGCGGGTCTCGATCCGCAGCGTGCGACGCGAGGCCAATAAAGCCTCCGACAATGAAAAGTCGGACGGCACTCTGACGGAAGACGATTGCAAGAGCACTCACGAAGAAGTCCAGGAACTCACGAAGAAGTTTGAGGCGAAGGTCGGCGATCTGGCACGAGCGAAGGAAGCTGAAGTGATGGAGGAGTAGGGTGCTGCTCGAACCGGCAATCGATGTGGTTGATCTCGTCAAACACTACCGCGCCAGCGATGGCAGCGTGGTGAATGCCGTCGATCGCGTATCGCTGAGAGTCTTTCCTGGTGAGATCGTGGGGCTGCTGGGTGCCAATGGGGCCGGCAAGACATCGACTTTGCGTGTGATTGCCACACTCCTCTCCCCGACAGCAGGCACCGCTTGCGTGGCTGGCTGCGATGTGCGACTGGATGCGATCGGTGTCCGTCGGCAACTCGGCTATGTGTCGGCCACCACCGGCGTTCCCGACCGGTTGACGCCGCGAGAGATTCTCTATTCCTTTGGCTGCTTGCATGGGATCCACAATGATGAGCTACGGGAACGGGTGGAGTGGCTCCTCGACCTGCTCGATTTGTCGGCGTGCGCGGATCGGCCGGCGGGCAGGCTCTCGTCCGGGCAGCGGCAGCGAGTGTCGCTGGGTCGTGCCCTTGTCCACGATCCACCAGCCTTAGTGCTGGACGAACCGACCAACGCCCTCGATGTTGTGGGTTCTCGGGATTTGCTCGGCTTTCTGACGACGCTTCGCGCGGAGGGACGAGCGATCCTGCTCTCCACGCACCGCTTGCATGAGATCGAGTGCCGCTGCGACCGGTTTGTGATTATCCACTCTGGACGGGTTGTGCTCACAGGCACGCGGGACGAAGTGGTGGGCAATCGACGGGATCTTGAAGAGGCTTTCTTTGCGGCTCTTGTGCCAGATGGCCTCTGTGCGGCAAGGGAACAGTAAGCCTTCTTATGCAGCCTCCTCATGATACAAGCCGACGACTGCGGGCCAGCCTCTCGATTGCCAAGCGGGACCTACTCGAATTTATCCGCGACCGCCGCACGCTCTTTATCACGCTCTTGTTGCCGATGGTCACCTATCCAATCGTGGCACTGGCCAGCGCCATTGGCGTGCGTACGGCGCTTGTCGATCAGGAAACTCGGCGACTGCCGGTGCCGATTGCGGTTGTCGTATCGGGGGCAGATTCCCAGGAATTTGCCTCCGGAATTGAAGACTTTCGCCACCGTCCGGCCCGCGACCAGCAGGGCGGCCAGTCGGCCTGGCCGGCCGAGATTGATTGGAAAATTGCGACGCTCGAAACAGCCCCGCACTTTCTCGACAGCCGCGAAGTGGATCTGTGGGTCGATCTACCAGATGGATTTTTGGCCGCCCTTAAGCAACAGGGGACGGTGTCTCTTCGAGTGCATCTGCCGGCGCCGCCGCTGCGCCCACGGGCCCGACAGCAGTTTGTGGCACTCATGCGCAGTCTTGCCGAAGAGGTGCGGCAAAACCGCGTGATCGAGGCGGGCTTGCCGCTGAGCATACTGGAGCCGATTCGGCTGCTCTTTCCCGGGCAGTCCAGTGGCGGTGGCGCAGTCGTAGTCCCCACAGAGAGCCTCGTACCTCAAGTGTCTGGCGCCGTACTCGTGCTTTTGGCAGTGCTCACAATGACTGGTGCTTTCTATCCGGCCATTGATGCCATTGCCGGCGAAAAGGAACGCGGCACCATCGAAACGCTGCTGATTGCGCCTTGCGGGGCCAATGACATTGTACGAGGTAAGTTTTTGGCGATCTATGCTGTGACACTGGCAACGCTGGCCGCCAATGTCATTTCAATTGTGCTGACGGCGGTCGTCATGCTGCAGTTTCTACCAGTTCACTCGGCCGCTCCATTCGGCAATGTGCTGCTGGCCGCCGGCGTGACAATCGTGGCCTTTTGTGGATTGGCGTCGCTGGCCTCCGCCACATGCCTTGCGGTGACAACTGCCTCGAGAAGCGTCAAGGAGGCCCAAAACACACTGACCCCTGTCATTCTCCTGGTCAGTGCGCTGGCTGGCGTGTCGCTGATGCCGGGTATGCGCAGCGATGGCCTGCTGACGGCGGTGCCGTTCGCCGGGCAGGTGGTGGTGGCGCGGTCGGCAATCGCTCTTTCCCAAGGAGATTCCAGCGTGCAATTGCAGACGGCCGGAGAGTTGGTCTGGCCGCTCTTGATGACGCTACTTTCTTCCGGCTGCCTGTCATGGCTGCTTTTGCGGGGCACAGCGGTGATGCTCACCGACGAAGAGATTCTCTTTCGGGGGCCGGATGCTGCCGGCGGGTTCATGAGCCGGCCTGCTAGACGGCGAGTTCCCAGTGTGATCCAGGGGCTGATCGCCGTGGGGATCGGGTTGGCTGCAATGTGGTATTCGCAGGGCATCTCGCCGGCCGCTCTAGTCTGGGCGATTCCCTTTCAGCAGGCCTCCGCTGTGCTCCTCCCTTTAGTGGCAATGGTCGCGTGGCAGCGGGTCGAAGTGCGGCAGACATTTGCACTCTTCTGGCCGGGCCGTGTTGCCTGGAGTGCCTTCGCCTTGGGCAGCAACACAAAAGCCAGCGAGTGGTGGTACGGGGTGGGCTGCGTGGCGGGAGCTGCTTTGGTTGGAGCGGCCCTGTTTGTTGGCGGGGCCAATGCGCTCTTGGCAGTCAAGGGAACTCACGTTTCGCCAGAGATGCAAGACCTCTCCTCGCAGTTACATCTCCTTCTAAAAACCTCACCGTGGTGGCTGGCGTGGGGATTGATTGCGGTGCTGCCGGCGGTCTGCGAAGAGTTGCTCTTTCGCGGTTGGTTGCAAAGTGCCTTCTTGGGAAAGCGGCCGTCGCGGCAGCGAATGATCGTGGCAGTGGTAGCACAGGCGGCAGTGTTTGCCCTCTTTCATCTGATTCCAGAGCGAATGCCCCAGATCTTTGTGCTGGGGCTGGTGCTGGGGTGGCTGGTGCTGACGACTCGCAGTCTGCTGCCGGCAATCGCCTGCCATCTGGCACACAACAGCATGCCGCTGTTGCTTTTCAAAATGATTGACTGAACGGGGCCATGTGGGCCACACGCGATGCGGTTGCCAAAATGCTTGTTGAAGCTCCTTGTGAGCCAGAGAAAACCGGAGCGGAAGCGAGGCTGCTGATCGCTCGTTGACGGCCCCACCGTCGTGAACGTAGATTTGGGGCTGTTGTGTAGGAAAGCTATGGTCTCTTTTGAAAGGTCTCGATTCGCCAATGGCCACCACCCTCAGCAAAAAGCTCCGCAAAAAAACCACCGGCAAAAAATCCGCCCAGAAGGCTGGCGGCGATCTGAAGAAGGCCAAGGCGGGGCGGATGATCTATTTCTTCGGCGCAAAAAAATGCGACGGCGACGGCACGATGAAGGCCCTGCTCGGCGGCAAGGGAGCCAATCTGGCCCAGATGACCAAGATTGGCCTGCCCGTGCCCCCAGGATTCACGATCACGACATCGGTCTGCATCGACTACTACCACTCCGGAAAAAAATTCCCCCAAGGGCTTGAGGACGATATTCGGGCCAATGTGAGACTTCTGGAAAAGGAAACGGGCAAGAAGTTTGGCGATCCAGCCAAGGCCCTGCTCGTCAGCGTGCGGTCGGGTGCTCGCGACAGCATGCCTGGCATGATGGATACGATTCTCAACCTCGGCCTCAACGACGAGACGGTCAAGGGCCTGGCCGCTGCCACAGGCAATGGCCGCTTTGCCTACGACTCCTACCGTCGCTTTATCCAGATGTATGGCGATGTGGTGATGGGAGTGCAAAAGCGTCACGAAAACGAAGATGATCCATTTGAAGAGGTGATGGACGGCCTCAAGCACCAACTGGGAATTCAAGAAGACACCGATCTTTCCGCAGAGGCACTGCGGGAATTGATTAAGCGGTATCTGAACCTGATCAAGCAGCGCACCGGCCACAACTTCCCGCAGGATCCGTTTGAGCAGTTGATGGGCTCCATCGGCTCCGTTTTTGGCAGTTGGATGAACGAGCGGGCCATTCTCTACCGTCGCAAATACAAAATTCCTGATGAGTGGGGCACTGCTGTCAACGTGCAGAGCATGGTGTTTGGCAACATGGGCGAGGACTGCGCCACGGGCGTAGCCTTCACTCGCGATCCTGCCACCGGCGAAAATATTTTCTATGGCGAGTATCTCGTCAACGCACAGGGCGAAGACGTGGTTGCTGGCGTGCGCACGCCGAAGCCCGTTCTAGAAATGGCCGACGATGCGATGTTTGCCGACACCTATCAGGAACTCGAGAAGGTGCGGCAGCGTCTGGAAAAGAAGTTTGGCGATGTGCAAGACTTCGAATTCACCGTCGAAAAGAAGAAGCTCTACATTCTGCAAACTCGCAACGGCAAGCGAACGGCGCTGGCCTATGTGAAAATTGCACACGACATGGTGAAGGACAAATTGATGACGCCGGAGCACGCGATTCAGAGCGCCGATCCCGACGCTCTCTCGCAACTCTTGGCACCAATTTTTGACCAGGCCGACTACGACAAGGCCGGCAAGAGCGGACGATTGCTGACGACGGGCCTGCCCGCCGGGCCGGGAGCGGCCACCGGAAGCCTCGTATTTACAGCCGGCAAAGCTGAGGAATTGGCCAACGCAGGGCACAAAGTGGTGCTTGCCCGCGTGGAGACGAGTCCTGAAGATCTGCGTGGCATGATTGCCGCCGAGGGCATACTCACCAGCCGAGGTGGTGTCTCCAGCCACGCAGCACTTGTGGCGAGGCAGATGGGCAAGGTTTGCGTGGCGGGAGCGGGCGCGATTCAGATCGACTACGCCAAAGGCACGCTCACCTGCGCAGGGAAAACGCTCAAAGAAGGAGATTCTATTTCAATCAACGGCAGCACAGGCGAAGTCTTTGCTGGCGCGATTGCTACAGCCGATAGCGAACTGAAACAGGTGCTGATTGCCGGAACGATGAAGCCGGAGGACTCGACTGTCTATCGGTATTATTCATTTGTCATGAAGCTTGCCGACAAGTATCGCAAGCTCGGAATTCGCACGAATGCCGACACTCCGGAGCAGGTGCGGCATGCCATTGCGTTTGGGGCCGAAGGCATTGGCCTGACTCGCACAGAGCACATGTTTTTTGAAGGCAACCGCATTGATGCCATGCGGGAAATGATTCTTGCGCAGACGCTTGAGGCTCGTCGCGAGGCGATTGCCAAGTTGCTGCCCTATCAGCGAGACGACTTTGAAGGGATCTTTAGGGCCCTAGAAGGCAGGCCGGCAACGATTCGCTTTCTCGATCCTCCGCTGCACGAATTCGTGCCGCACGATGCAAAGGCGCAGGCCGAGCTAGCAAAAACATTGGGGCTTTCAACCGCAGTCGTAGCGCAGCGAGTGGCTGGGTTGCATGAATTCAATCCAATGCTCGGCCATCGCGGCTGCCGCCTGGGCATCAGCTATCCGGAGATTTCCGCGATGCAGGCCCGCGCGGTCTTTGAGGCAGCGTCAAAAGTGCAAAAAGATGGCATCAAGGTCAAGCCTGAGATCATGATCCCGCTGGTCGGATTTAAGAAGGAACTCGATCACCAAATCGAGATTGTGCATGCAGTGGCGGCCCAAGTTGCCCAAGAGACGGGCGAGAAGGTCAAGTATTTAGTCGGCACGATGATCGAGATTCCTCGCGGTGCGCTGACGGCCGACGAGATCGCCGAGTCGGCTGAGTTTTTCAGTTTCGGCACCAATGATCTGACGCAAACCTGCCTGGGCATGAGCCGCGATGATTCGGCAACATTTCTGCCGCTGTATGCAGAGATGGGCATCGTCAAGGCCAATCCCTTTGCCTCGATTGATGTCTCGGGCGTGGGCCAGTTGATGCAGATCGCTGTGGAAAAAGGCCGCCGGACGCGGAAGGATATCAAGCTCGGTATTTGCGGCGAGCATGGCGGCGATCCTCACTCGGTGATCTTCTGCCATCATCTTGGGCTCGACTATGTGAGTTGTTCGCCGTTCCGTCTGCCGGTGGCCAGGTTGGCGGCCGCACAGGCGGCGCTTGGCAAAACATACTGATCCAACGGACATACTGAGCCAACCGATCTTTTCAGAGGGCAGATCTTGGGCGCAGGGTCTCGTTGCCGGGTCTTTTGACTTCACTGCGACAAACTCCTAGCGAGCTTAAGTCTCTTTGTGCCATCATTGCTCCTGCAGTTGTATTCGAGGCCTTTCTTTCATTCCCTCTCTTTCTCGCCGAGGACTTTCAGATGGTCGTCACGATTTCCTCAAGTCTGTTTTGCGATCTTCGCCACCGGGGCGAGGAAATCACACTAATCGATGTCCGTACGCCTGCGGAGTTTGGCGAGGTGCATGTCGACTGTGCCCGCAATATTCCACTCGACCGACTCGATCCCAAGGAAATTGCCGCGTCGGTGCGAGTCAAGGGCCCCATCTATTTCGTCTGTAAGTCGGGCGGCCGCAGCCAGAAGGCCTGCGAGAAGATGATTGCGGCCGGCATCACCGACGTGATAAGCGTTGAAGGTGGCACCAATGCCTGCGAGGCTGCTGGCGTGACGGTGGTCCGTGGCCTCAAGGCGATGTCGCTTGAGCGGCAGGTGCGAATATGTGCCGGTGCTAGCGTTGCCGTGGGGTGCGCAATCGCCGCCTTTGGCCCCGACCTGTTCTGGCAGCGGATCGGCATGGGCGTGGCGGGATTCATTGGCGTAGGACTCGTCTTTGCCGGCGTCACAGACACCTGCGGCATGGCGATGGTGATTGCAAAGATGCCGTGGAATCAGACCTGCTGCACGTTGAAGCGGTGATCGTGCTTGCCCTTGGAGTCCTCCTGACGGCAACCAATCGGCTTTGTGCACGCTTCCACAAGCGCCGACCGACTCCAGAGGGATCCGTCAGACAAATCGGTTAGAGTGTGCCGATGCCACTCTCGTATGAAGCACAGGCCCTAGCTGCCATCCTCGTGGCGGTGGTCGTTCTCTGGATCACAGAAGCCCTGCCCCTGCCGGTGACGGCACTCTTGGGGGCTGTGGCTTGCGTGATTGCAGGCGTTGCTCCGGCCAAAGAGGTGTTTCGACCGTTTGCCGAACCACTGGTATTTCTCTTTATCGGTTCGTTCATGTTGGCCGAGGCGATCCGCGTGCACAGACTCGACCGGCGTCTGGCCTACGGCGTGCTGGCGATTCCATGGGTCGGCGAACGACCGCAGCGCATCATGGCGGCAGTCGCTGTCGTCTGCGGGGTGATCAGTGCATGTATCTCCAACACCGCCACAACGGCCATGATGGTGACTATCGTCATGGGGATTCTCGCCGCGATCGAGGAGGCAGCACGGCAAGGCCGACGGCAACTGCCGCATGATTTAACACCCGCACTCGATCCCCGCTTTGCCACTGGCCTCTTGCTCTGCGTGGCATTTGCCTCGTCGATCGGCGGGCTGGCCACACCGATCGGCACACCGCCGAATCTGATCGGCCTAGCATTTATCAAAAATGAGCTCGGCATCAATGTCTCGTTTTTTGCCTGGTGCTCGATCGGCGTGCCGGTGGCGGCACTCCTCATAGGGTTTACGGTGATCCTGCTCAACTGGTTGTTTCCGGCTGGCGTTGCCAGGCTCGTGGGCGTCTCGCCGTTTGTCACAAACCAGCGAACACAATTAGGAGCGTGGACCCTTGGGCAGAGATCCACGGCCGTGGCCTTTGGCGTAACGATTGCTCTTTGGGTGCTGCCGGGCATCCTCTCGCTGTTTCTCGGACAGCAGCATGGAGTTGTCTCGTGGCTGGGCCTGCGACTACCGGAGGGTGTCGCGGCCCTCGTCGGCGCGATTCTGCTTTTTGTATTGCCTGGAAATGCACGGCCTGGGGGGGGCCGACAACGGGCGCTTGAGTGGCCTGATGCTGCCCGCATCGACTGGGGCATCATCCTGCTCTATGGCGGCGGAATGGCACTCGGCGAACTGGCTTTTTCCACCGGCTTGGCTAGCGCGATCGGCCGTGGCCTCACCGGTTGGCTGCCGACCGACACTGGCAGCATGACGCTTGTGGCTGCCGCTGCCATAGTGGCCGTTGTCACCAGCGAGTTCACCAGCAACACCGCCAGTGCCACTATGGTTGTGCCCGTGGCGATTGCCCTGGCGCAGGCCACTGGTGGCAATCCATTCATTCTGGCTTTGGCGGCTACATTTGCCGCCAGCCTGGGTTTTATGATGCCCGTCAGCACGCCCTGCAATGCGATCGTTTACGGCACAGGCCGGGTGCCGCTCAAGGCCATGATGAAAAGCGGCGCGATCCTCGATCTGGCTGGAGCCATCGTGATTACAGTCGCCATGCTGGGTGTGAGCCGATTCTGGACGGCACATTAAAGTCTAAAACTACCCGCAGAGGCGGCCTCTCAACGACGCCGCAGATCGGCCGGAGCATGCATTCCGGCCAGACCGCGTCGAGAGGGTTTCGTCGTCTGCCTCCGCCAGATCAAGTGTCGCGTTGAATCGAGGGGCTGCCCTGCGTGCGCACGCAGGGCTCAAAAACCTCCGTCGATCATCGCGCCGCACTGATGGCAGCGGGGCGGTCGGGGTGAAACAGGCGTCGGCATGGTTCCTTCTGCATACCAGCCGTGCAGCCTCGGGAAGTACGATGGCATTTTCACGGAACCACTCTGCAAATGGCGATGCGGGTGTAGTTGGTGGCACGGATCGGCGTGAAAAGTTCCCACGCAAGGCCCGCAGGCAGGTCCACAGGTGTTGGTGTGCAGATTGCCATGCCATGGAGGCTGTTGCACATTGCGGCAGCCGCAACCGCTTGCAGTCGCTGGATTCCCGCTGGGAAATCCAGGCTGCTCAGTGATGGTAACTGTTTCCTGAGCAACGGTTTCGCGGCCTAGTAGCAGAGGGCAAAAGGCCGCCATGATTGCAATCGCAACGAGTGAGGGATGAAGGACTCGCACTGTTACAAACTCCGTTGACAAAAGGGGTGACGCTCCATTTCCACAATCCACAGACTGTAGTTTCGTCGTCAGCGGCCTGGTCAGTTGAGGAAGATGGCAAACAGGTTGAGCGATAGCGATTGTCACGCCAACGACGGTCGTAACGGCCGTGGCGACCGTTACGAAAATGAGTCCTGTGCGATACGTTCTCGCCGCACAGCAACAGCGCGGGCTGGGGCGAGAGCCACGGCTGTGCTTTAGGTCCCAATCGCAGGGGCTGTCGGTAAGGCACGCGGATAGGGAGGCACTTCACGAGCAGGCGGATCTCGCCCTTCCTCAAGGCTCCATTGCTCGCGTTCCTGATCCGTAGCGTAATACTTGAGCCATGCTGACGGTATCTCGGCATCTTCGGCGCTACAGTCCCAGTGAATGTAGTTGTCGGGCAAGTCAACTCGCTTGATAGTGGCCGGCAAAATGTTGCGCCGGATCAACGCGTAGCAGTCGCGATCGGAACGGTGGTCTGTGAAGTCGAGAACGATCCGCTTGGAAAAGAGCTTTTCAATAGTCGCCCAGAGACGGCTGTGGATTTGCTCATCGTCGAGAGTGCAGGCCGGCTGGAGGGCGAGAGTCGGTTCGAACCAGCGTGCAATTGAGACCAGTGGCGCCCGCTCCCAGGCCAGCATCGATTCCAGAAATCGATTTTCCATCGGCGTGGGGAGCAAACGAAAGTTGATCTCGCTGATTGATTCGTCGAGGTAGGGCTCAATTTCGTCTCGCAATTCTGCATTGCGGATCAGGCAGTCGACTTCTTCAGGTTCCGGATGGTGGTGGTGTGCCAGATGCATGCCGTTCTTCTTTTCCAGGGTTTTCCACGGATGACTCAAAAACAGCGGCCGCAGCCAGCTGTTCTTTCTTTCCATGCTTCGACAATACCAACGGCCACTGGCGGTTCAATGAAATTCTGGCGATTTTTCAGCAGATTTACGCTGTCGCTGTCGGCACGACCGATACGACACGACGAATTCCCGCCGTCCACCAGAAGCCCCTGTTTTTCGCAGCATGCCCGAGCCCACCATGCCCAAGGCCACCAATGCATGGCGTCGGTGCGGTCGGTGCCGTTTTTAGACTTTGCCGGCTAGGGCCACACGGTTATTGGCCACAGTGCGGTTCCAAGGCCGCAATCTTAGCGACACGACGGGCATGACGGCCTCCTTCAAAGGGAGTGGTGAGCCAGGTGTCGATCAGTTTGTCTTGCACTTCTGGTCCAATCATTTCCGCTGAGAGGCAAAGTACATTGAGGTCGTTGTGCCGACGGCTCATCTCAGCGGTGACCCCATCATGGCAGGTGGCAGCTCGAACGCCTGGCAGTTTATTGGCGGCAATCGCCATACCGACACCGGTGCAGCAAAGCAGGATTCCACGGTCCACCGTGCCGTGGCTGACGCGTCCAGCCACATCGGCGGCGATGTCTGGATAGTCGACGGCATCCTGACCATGGCTGCCGCAGTCGACGACCTCATGGCCCATCCGCTCAAGAAGTCCGATCAGCCGCAGCCTCGCTGCGACTCCGCGATGATCGCTACCGATTGCAATCCGCATGTCATGCTCCAAAACATAAAAATGAAGCCGTAAAAAATGAAGCCAACCCATCAATTGATTGATCTATCTACTGCTTGGGAAACAACTCTGAGAGTGTAGCGATTCTGGCCGCCAAAAGCAGGCGGATTTGTTCCGCACATTTCCGATAGGTGGCAACAGTTCCACCAATCGGGTCGATAACGTCGGTTCGGTCTGGGGAAAGCATCGCCACTCGTCCCCCTGCCTGCGGAAACTGGGCCACAATTGCCGCTCGATGCGAGGCCGTCATCGTCCAGATCAGGTCGGCTTGACGGACCAGATTTTCTGTCAACGGCTGGCTTTCGTGCCCCGAAAGATCGCTGCCCCTTTCCGCCATCACCTCCGTGGCCCCCGTGCTAGCTTTGCCCCCGCCCCAGGCCGCAATCCCGGCACTTGCTACCACCACCCCATGCGCATCAACTTGCTCTGGACGGCAGTCAAATCGTTCGGCGAGAAGTTGCCGGAAGATCGTCTCGGCCATCGGACTGCGGCAGGTGTTGCCTGTGCATACAAACAACACCATCAGGCTGGAGAGACGCCGCATTGTTTCCTCTGAAACAATTCCGGGATACACGATGCGAAAATCGGATCCGTCAACCTCGATCGTTGTGTGGGGCTGCGCATAACGCGCTTTGCCGTCATCGATCACAAGCGAGAGGACTGTTTTGCCGCAAGCCATCACCTCCTCTGCGGTGACAGGCAGTGGCTCGCCCGGCAGGCACGGTTCGGCTAATGCAATCGGACCGGCCAGCATGCGCATGCAGTCAGAGAGCATCGGATGCCCTGGCACACGCAAACGCAATCGTCCGTTGCCGATCATGCCCGCACGCGAGTCCAGCGGTAAACGATGCACGAGACTCTCTGGGTGGTCGTCGGCCGTGATAATAGCCACGGGCCCAGGCCAGCAACGTCGCGCAAGGCGACGACCGATCGGGCTCAATCGCGGTGCCCAGTCGAGGGATTCGTCGGCGCTCTTAAGCGCCAGTGTGACGCGAGGCTCGTTTGGTCGCGGGGGCGAGAGTTCTACGAGTCTTGCCACCGCAGCCAGATCGCGGGCACTCGCTGCGATCACATAATCGGTCTCGGTGGGAAAAGCCACCAGCTTTCCTTCTGCCAGAGATTGCACCGCACGATGCACCACATCACGGGGATCTTCTGTCTTGCGCAAGTCAATGACCAGTGGCGGCATGGGCGTGACTGGCTACAAAAACAAAGAGGGCCGTGCACCGCAGGTGCCGAGTTGGCAAAAAAATGAGCGGGACTGAAAAACTACCGGAATTTGAGGGGGAGAGTCAAGCATCGTGAATTAGGAAAGAGAGGTTTTCCATGCAAAATCGCTAAAATGCTTGGGCCGCTGAGAGTCAAACTATTCGACTTGTGGCCCGGCATGGAACTGCGGTATTCACTTCCGACAGTCGCCTTCCTCTGGACAACATTCTTGATGGCCATGCGCGCGTTTTCGAACCTCAATTCGAGCCTTTTTCAGCCGCTGTTTGTCGCTTTGCTGCTCTTCATCTGCACGCCTCTGCCGCAACTGGCAGTCGGCCAGATTCTGGGAGCACCGCCAGCTCTGCCGGCTGAGCCAGCAGATTCTGCTCAGCCCGTCGCCCTGCCCGCCATTGGCTCCCCTTCGGCTCCGGTTTCTCCTGCCAGCGAGGCCAATCGCATCCTTGAAGTGCGAATCGAGGGGAACCATGCCACCGATGTGTCCAAACTCCCAAAACTCGTGACGCGGGCCGGGCAGATCTTCGATCCACAGGCGATCGAAGAAGATGTGCGGACGCTGCACCGGTCGCGGAAATTCATCGATGTGCTTCCCAAGTATGTGCGAGTGGCAGAGGGCGTTGTTGTGATCTTTGCGGTGGTCGAGCGACCGATGCTGCGATATGTCAAGTACATCGGCAATGATCACGTTTCGACGCGCACGCTCAAGAAGAAGGCGGAGATCGAAGTCGGCGACTCCATGGATCCCTATGTCGTCGAGGAGGCTCGGCGGCGGATCGAATCGTTCTACCACGAGAAGGGTTACGACTCCGCGAAAGTATCGACAGTCGAAGGCAGCAAGCCTGGGGACAAGGGGGCCGTGTTTCTCATCGATGAGGGACGCAGTCGCAAGTCGCTCTGGACGAGTTTTGTCGGCAACTCAATCGCCAGCGACGCAAGACTGCTGACGCAGATCAAATCCAAACCGGGTATTTTGTGGCTGCTCGGCGGTGACATCGACCGGCAGAAAATCGACGACGACGTCGACCTGATCACCGCCTACTACCGCAGCCTCGGTTTTTTCCAAGCCAAGGTAGGTCGCGAATTAGAGGTCGTCCACGGCGCCGGTCGCGAGTGGACACTCTTAACCTTTGTGATCAGCGAAGGACCGCGTTATTCAGTCCGCAATGTCTCGTTCATTGGCAACAGTAAGTTTAAGGGAGAGTTTCTCTCGCGCGATCTCAAGCTCACCAGCGGCGAGCCTTTTAACCAGGCAAAGATGGATGCCGATCTGGGCTTGATCCGCGACATTTACGGTGGCCGGGGCTTTGTCTTCGCAGACATCCGTGCCGATCCGCGATTTCTGGAAGAACCGGGCCAACTCGATCTGGTCTACAACGTGGCCGAGGGGCAGCGGTACCGCGTTGGCAAGATCAATGTTCGCATCCGTGGCGAGCATCCGCACACGCGACACAGCACCATTTTAAATCGGCTCTCGTTGCGTCCCGGTGATATTCTCGATATTCGAAAGCTGCGCGATGACGAGCGTCGGCTCAAATCGAGCAGCCTCTTTCTGGCCGATGCTTCCAAGGGGGAGGGGCCACGCATTGTGTTTAGCAAGCCTGAAAATACAGAGAGCGGTAGCCAGCAGATTGTTCGCGATACGGGTCGACCGGGATTTCGCGGGCAAAGCCCCGACCCAGAATCGGCTGACGATGCCTTGATTGATCTGGTGCTCGAGGGCGAGGCCAATGAATCGCTTGAGCCGATGGCGTTTGAGCCGGAACCCCAGCCCGCTCCAGCAGGACAGCCACCAGCCGGTTCGAGGCCTGCTCTACACCATGCGCCAGCAGCGTCTGCTCGATCTGGCACGGTCGCCAATCATCCCGTCTGGCGGGGCCAAAGTCCGCAGCCCTTTGCGCCGCCAGTGACCCAGCAGGTAGCCCCCAAAAATCAACCGGCTTGGGGGGGCCAGCCGCTGGCCCCCGCAGGACCTGAGTCGCTCGACTATTCTAGGCTCTCGGCCCCACCACCTAGGGCACCTGTCTCTGTGGCACAGCAGCCTGCGGCCGCGCCGTTTCCAGGCGGACCGGCCGCTGATTTTCAACCTGCGGCAATGCAGCCAGGAATGCAGCCATTGATACAGCCTGTTGCGATGCAGCCTGGCATGCAGCCCGAAATGATGCCGCCAGGCACGGTACCCAACTTCAATCCAGATCAGCCCTTCCAGGTTTTTCCAGGCTCCGAGCCGTATGTCGTGGTGGATGTCGATGCGCAAGAGACGCAAACCGGTCGCCTGATGATCGGTGCCGGCGTGAACTCCAATGCCGGCTTGGTAGGCAACATCGTCATCGACGAACAAAACTTTGACATCACCCGCCTGCCGCGCAGTTGGGACGACATCCGTAATGGCACAGCCTTCCGCGGGGCCGGCCAACGATTTCGCCTCGAGGCGGCGCCTGGCACGCAGTTGCAGCGTTACACAGCCACATTTCAAGAACCCTATCTTTTTGACACCCGAATTGGTCTCTCGACCAGCGCTTCCTATTACACGCGGTATTTCTACGACTGGGCGGAGGGTCGCGTCGGTGGCCGCGTTGGCTTGGGCTATCAATTTGCTTTTGCGCCGGATCTGTCGGTAAACGCTGGATTCCGCGGCGAGAGCGTCGATGTCTACAACCCGCGAGTCTATGCCCCGGCCATTCAAAATATGCTGGGCACAAACTCTGTCTACGGATTTAGCAGTGGTATCATTCACGATACGCGTGACAGTCCATTCATGCCCACGCAGGGGCATCTGGCCACTTTTGAGTTTGAGCAAGTCATTGGCACATTTGTCTATCCCCGAGGGATCCTTGAAGGGCGGCAGTATTTTCTCTTGAACGAACGGCCCGATGGTTCGGGTCGCCACGTGCTGTCTGTTGGATCTGTTCTGGGAATGACTGGCCCCAACACCCCGGCCTACGACAACTTCTTTGCCGGTGGTTACAATACGCTTCGCGGTTTTATGTTTCGTGGAGCGAGTCCACGGCAAAACGGAGCCATCGTCGGCGGTCCGTTTGAATGGCTCAACACGGTTGAGTATCTCTTTCCGATCACAGCTGATGACTCGCTCCGCGGAGTCGTCTTCACCGACTTCGGTACTGTTGAGTCCAATGTGACGATCAAACAAATGCGGGTTTCCCCTGGCATTGGTCTGCGAATCACACTGCCGGCCATGGGTCCAGCCCCAATCGCGCTCGACTTTGCCGTTCCAGTTGCCTACGACCAGCAAGACAGCCAGCAACTCTTTAGCTTCTTCGTCGGATTCGCCCGTTAGCGGTCCCTTGGCAGGCTTTGGCCATAACTCCCATGCCTTTTTTTCAGGCTGCAAAAACCCCGAATCCTGTCGTCCCGGCTGCCGCTTTGGCCCCCGCAGAACGGATTCTTGTCGTCCGCAATCGCTTTATCGGCGACACGGTGCTGGCGATTCCATTTTTGAGAAATCTACGACGCCGCTTTCCCGACGCCGTGATCGATGTGCTCGTCGAACCCCGTTCCGGAGATGTTCTGGCCGATTGCCCCTACAAAGATGCGTTGATCACCTGGACGCGACCGCCGAGGGTTCGCGGCATCGTGCCCCGATCGATCTTTAATATTATTGCCACCGCCAATTGGCTTCGGTCGCGGAACTACACGCGGGCGTATGTGCTGAAGCGATCGTTTTCCAGCGCGCTGGTCGTGGCGTGGGCTGGCATTCGCCATCGCGTGGGCTTTGCTCTGGAAATGCGCAGCCTGCTGCTCACTCGCGCCGTACCAATTCGCCGCAATCGACACGAGGTGGAATTGTTTCTCGATCTGCTGCGGGCCGACGGCATCGAAGTCGACAGTGGCTACAATGAAAACTGGGTCTCGCAGACGCTTGTTGCACAGGTCGAAATGCTGCTGGCCAGCACCCCTCCAGAAAGGCCCCGCGTCTTTATTGCCCCGCAGTCCACCGACAATTCCCGACAGTGGCCACTGGGTCGCATGGCCGAGGTGATCCAATCGCTCGTGGACGATCATGGCTGCGATATTTTTTTCTGCGGTGGATCGGATGACCGTCAAACGCACGAAACAATCCGATCTCTGGTGGGATGGCAAGTGGCCAAGCACCTTCACGATTATTCATCCGAGTTGTCGCTGCGACAAACAGGAGCGCTCCTCTCTCGAATGGACATTTGTCTGAGCATCGACACGGGTTTGCGACACATAGCAGCATCGTTTGGTGTGCCGGTCGTCTCGCTGTTTGGGCCGACCGACCCCAATCAGTGGCACCCATGGCAAACCGAGGCCATCGTGATCCGCTCGACAAAGATTCGTAAAAGTCCGATCGATCGACTGCGGCAGTGGCTTTTCCCGTCGCCGCAAGCAGGCCCTGCCTGGCCAGCGGGCGTGGCGTCGATACGAGACATTGAAGTTGAGGAAGTGATCGGAAGTCTCTCGAAAATGCTCGGTCAGTTGCGACAGAAGGTAACCGACAAGGCAACGAGCGCAATCGCTCGTTCAGAAACAAATCTGACTACGGGGCAGCTTCCGCGAAGAGGTCGCAAAGAAAACCCTTCGAATCCCGCCGGCAGCCAAAAGACGATCGATCTGCGGGGCGGAACTTACCGGTATCAAGTCTTTGCATCGCGCGAGAGCATTTGCGAGGCAGCCCTGCCTGCCACAAAACCGCTGGCCCACGCCCACTGAAAATTGAAGCCGCCGATGCGGCCGTCGACATCAAGGATTTCACCCGCTAAAAAAAGCCCGGGGCAGACCCTGCTTTCCAGCGTGTCGAGGCGAACTTCACACAGCGGCACGCCGCCGGCAGTAGCCTCCGCAATGGTAAAACCTCGATCTCCTTGAATCTCCAGCGGCATAGCCGTGACAAGTGCCACGAGCCTACGGCGAGCCTCTCGAGGAATGTCTCCGTGAGTCGGTGCGGCGGAAAGTTCACAAAGCTTTCGCGCCAGGCGATCGGGTAGATATTCGCGAAGCATGGCGAGTGCCCCGCGGCTCGGAGTTGCCAGAATGATGCGTTCAAGGGAGTCGGCCGACTGCCCTGGTAGCCAGTTGATTGCCAGCGTTGCGGCCGGCTTTGCTGCCGACAGATTCTTATGCTGCTCAACGAGCCAGTGGCGACTGATGTCAAGGATGCTTGGCCCCGAGAGGCCGAAGTGGGTACACAGCGTGCTGCCTGTGCACTCCATCAATCGCTTCCCACTTGACGAGCAAAGCAGCACCTCGGTCGGTAGCGTCAGTCCGGAGAGTTCGCGGATCCAGTGACCCTCCGGCAACACCAGCGGCACCAGGCTTGGCACCAGCGGCACGGTCAGCGAGTGGCCGAGGCTCGTGGCCAACGCGTAGCCACCACCATCGGAGCCCGATTTTGGCAGCGACTTACCACCACTGGAGAGAATCACTTTCTTCGCGCGAAAAAGCCCCGCGTCGGTTGTGACAAGAAAGCCGTCATCGTCCCGAATGATTTTTGTGGCGCGGGCTGGATGGATCAATTGTGCGGTGGCGCGAGTTGCCTCTTGAATCAGAGCCGCCAGGATCGTGCGGGCTGAATCGGAAACAGGAAAGAGCTTCCCCGTTTCTTCGCGCTTGAGTTTGACGCCAGCAGCGGCAAAGAAAGCAACGGTATCGTCTGCGCTAAACCGCGACAGGACATTGCGGATTGCCGGTGAGGAACTCCCTGCGTAGTCGGCCGCGTTCACCTGCCAGTGGGTCACATTGCAGCGACCGCCACCAGCCACGAGGATTTTCGCACCGAGCTTTTTGGCCCCGTCGATGGCCGCGATCGAGAGAGAGTGGCCTTTGGCTACGGCTGTACGGCCGGCCCATGTCGCGGCAAAGAGTCCGGCAGCACCGGCGCCGATGATCACAATGTCAACCTGCATAGAGAACCTTCATAGACAGAGTTTAGCCCGCGAAAAAGATCCCTTCGCAAAGGCCCATGCCACCGCACGTGCCCCCGATGGCCACGATGCACGCGACTGGCATTCAAGCGGCTTTTTCCCTGTTTTTGTCCCTTTCGCCGTTTGTTCGACCGCACGGCTAGCGGTGAGCTATGCTTTGTACCGCTATGAATCAACGCTTTTCTCTCCTGCCTCAAGACCAGACTCCATGCCGCTGGATGCCCTCCCTGAGTCTTTCGGCAGCAGTTCTCCTCTGGCTATGCTGCCTCTGCACGTGGGCCGCTGTCGCCTCGGCTGAGGATTGGCCGCAGTGGGGCGGCAGCCAGTATCGCAACATGGTTTCCGGCGAAACTGATTTGCCGACAACCTTTTTTCCGGGCAAGAAAAAACGCGACCGGCTGGGCTTCGATCTGGAGTCAGCCAAAAATGTGCGCTGGATTTTCCGCCTCGGCAGTGAGAATTATTCCGCACCGACTGTCGCCAACGGGCGGGTTTTTATCGGCACCAACGACGAAGACCTGGACGATCCGCGATTCCGCTCGACGCGTGGCGGTGTGCTGCTTTGTCTCAATGAAAAGACCGGCAGCCTGATCTGGCGACTGGTGGTGCCAAGATTGGAGGTCGATCGCTCGAAGGTGAGCGAGGACTTTGACGACATGAACTTGGGCATTTGCTCGACTGCCACCGTCGAGGGCAATCGCGTCTATCTGGTCACCAACCGCTGCGAGGTGCTCTGTCTCGATGCCGACGGACTGGCCGATGGCAATGATGGCCCCTTTCAAGACGAGGCCATGTTTTCGCTGGCTGAGGGAGCAGAGCCGGTTTCATTAGAGCCCACCGACGCCGACATTCTTTGGCGGTGCGACATGCTCCGCGACCTGCCCGTTTTTCCTCACGATGCCGCCAACTGTGCCGTACTTGTGGTTGGCGAGCAACTCTATGTCGGCACAGCCAATGGCGTGTACGACGGCAAGGTCGTTTTGCCAACAGCACCGTCGCTGATTGTACTCGACAAGCGCAGTGGTCGATTGCTGGCTCGCGACGATGGGCGAATCAGTGCCGATGTTTTTCACGGGCAATGGTCGTCGCCGACGCTCGCCAAGACACAAGCGGGCAAGATCATTGTCTACGGCGGCGGCGATGGTTGCTGCCACGGCTTTGAACTGGCCGCAACGACGGCTACGAAAAATGGACCAGAGATTCTCCAATCGGTTTGGCGATTTGATTGTAACCCTGCCGGCTTCCGTGATCGCGGTGGCATGCCAATCGACTACTGGTCGCTGGTGCGGGGTGGGCCGCGACAACTCGATGCCGAAGGCCTGCTTATCAGTCCGAGTGAGGTCATCGGATCGCCCGTGGTTGTGGGCAACAAAATCTATCTGGCGATTGGCCAAGACCCACTGCACGGGCCTGGTCGGGGATCACTCTCCTGCATCGCTCTGGGCGGCAAGGGCGACATCACGCAAAGTGGACGCGTCTGGCAGTATCTGGGAATCGGGCGCACGCTTTCGACGGTGTCGGTTGCGGAGGGATGCGTGTATGCGGCAGAACATGCCGGCAAGATTCACTGTCTCGATGCGGCCACTGGTAGGCTGCACTGGATGCACGACACTCGCGAGGAGATTTGGTCGTCCACGATGGTGGCCGATGGCAAGGTTTATATCGGCACTCGCAAGGGACTGACCGTGCTGGCTGCTGGTAAAGAGAAGCAACACCTAGCCGACATCAAGCTGGGTACTGCTCTTTGGTCTGTGCCAGTGGCCGCCAACAAAACGCTGTTCATTGCCTCGCAGCGCAATCTCTGGGCGGTTGAAGAGCAGGGCGAAATACCCTAGTTTTTCGCCGGAAGAGTTGCCGTCAGGCTCTCTGCTGACACCTGCAACCAGTGGCCTGTCGATAAACCACAAAAGCTGTTCTCTGCTGGAGCAACCGCTCTGTTTCTCTGGAGCCAGTGACAGGCTATTCTTAGCAATGATGAGAAATCGACTTCCAATAGACACGCAGATTAAAAACCCGCAGTTTAAAAGCCGGCTCCTGGCTGCTGCCCTGCTCTCACTTGGTCTTGCGGCAGGAGCGCAGGGGGACAGTCCCGTCGACTTCAACCGCGACATCCGTCCAATCCTTTCTGAAAACTGCTTCTATTGCCACGGGCAAGACGCCCAGAAACGAAAGGCCGATCTCCGCCTCGACGTTCGAGAGGCAGCCGTTGGAGCTGAGGCAATTGTGCCGGGAAATGCCGGTGCCAGCGTTCTTCTGGAGCGGATTCACTCGACCGATGTCGATGTGCTGATGCCGCCGCCTGACTCGAATCGGCGGCTTTCAGCAGAGCAGAAAAAACTTCTCGACCGATGGATCGTCCAGGGGGCTGAGTATAAGCCGCACTGGGCATTTGTCGCGCCGGTTCGACCGCCTCTCGGGAGCGTCAAACAGCCGAAGTGGGTTCGTAATCCGATCGACACCTTCGTTCTGGCTGGGCTCGACAGTCACAGCGTGGAACCTTCCCCGGAAGCCGATCGCGTCACGCTTATCCGCAGGCTTCACGCCGATCTCATTGGTCTGCCGCCAACGCCGGAAGAGATCGACGCATTCGTGAGCGATCCCGATTCGCTGGCGTATGAAAAACTTGTCGATCGACTGCTGGAGAGCCCCCACTACGGCGAACGCCTCGCGCTGCCCTGGCTCGATGCCGCTCGCTATGCAGACTCCAATGGCTTCCAGCAGGATGGTGACACCTGCCAGTGGGTCTGGCGAGATTGGGTTGTAAAATCCCTCAACGCCGACATGCCGTTTGACCAGTTTTCAATCGAGCAGCTCGCCGGAGACCTGCTTCCAGGCGCCAGCATCGAGCAAAAACTTGCCAGTGGCTTTAACCGCAACCATCTCTTGAATGGGGAAGGGGGCGCGATTCCTGAAGAGCAGCGAAATGTGATTCTCTTTGACCGCGTCGATACGACGAGCACAACATGGCTGGGTCTGACGATGGCCTGCGCGCAGTGTCACGACCACAAATACGATCCGCTGACTCAGCGCGATTATTATTCAATGCTCGATGCCTTCAATCGAGTTTCCGAGACAGGCAACGTGCCCGACAGGCGTTCGGAGCGAATCCGTCTTGCCCCCCCTTATCTCGAGGTTCCGACAACCGAGCAAATCGCGAAGATTGCTGAGCTCGAGTTACAGATCAAGTCAACTGACCCGCAGGTTTTGGTTGGTGCAGCATTTCTTGGCTGGCGTGCCGGACTCCTTGTCGATGGAAAACTTTCGGAAGGACATGGCCTTTCTGAGGCTTTGGCAGCGATCCTGCTCAAGCCCGAGGCAGAGCAAACAGACGATGAGAAAAAATCGCTCGAGCCCGAATTGCAGAAGCACTTTAACGAAAAAGTGAAGGAAAGCATCCTCAGCAATCCGGTCGTTGAAAAACATAAATCGCTGAAGCAGCAGCTAGACAACTACAAGCGAGATCAGATTCCCTGCGTGATGGTGATGAACGACGACAAGCCGCGAGCAACCAAAATTTTAAACCGTGGCGACTACCTCTCACCGCTGGGAGAGACGCTCGTGTTTGCACCGCCGGCTTTTTTACCGCCCTTACCGGAAGGCGTTCCTGCCAACCGCCTGAGCCTCGCCCGCTGGCTCTTTGCCTCGGAACATCCCTTGACGGCTCGCGTACAGGTTAACCGGATGTGGCAGTATTTTTTTGGCTCTGGAATCGTCAAGACTGTGGAGGACATGGGAGTGCAGAGCGATTACCCGCCACAGATGGCCTTGCTCGACTGGTTGGCTGTTGAGTTTCGCGATCAGGGCTGGAGTCAAAAACAGATGCACCGCTTGATCGTGACCAGCTCGACCTATCGTCAATCCAGCAAGATCACACCCCAACTGTTGGCAAAGGATCCTGAAAACTTGCTCTTTGGGCGGGCCAGTCGATTCCGCATGCCCGCCATGGTGCTTCGTGATGTGGCGTTGACGGCCAGCGGCCTGCTCAACCGTCGGATTGGGGGCCAGCCGGTCTATCCCTATCAGCCCGATCAAGTCTGGGAGTCGCTGGCCATCACAAAGGAACGCGATTTCACCTATCCCGCCTCTCATGGTGATGATCTTTATCGTCGTAGTCTCTATACATTTTGGCGGCGGACCGTCAGCCCGACGAACATGTTCGACACGCCAAGTCGCCAGACATGCAGCGTGCGATCTGGCCGCACCAGCACACCGCTGCACGCCTTAGCAACGCTCAATGATCCGACCTGGGTGGAAGCGGCCCGCGTCCTGGCTGAAAAAAGCCTGCTGGCCGCAGTCGATCTCGACGGCCAACTGATTCATGCATTTCGTCGCGTTCTCGGCCGCCAACCGACCGACGCCGATCTGTCGGCCCTGAATCGCATGCACCAGCGGCAGTTGGCCGCCTATCGAGCCGATCGCGAGGCTGCCAAGCAAATCATCAGCGTGGGTGAAAGCCCACGGAACGAGCAACTTGACGCAGCCGAACATGCCGCGATCGCTGGAGTCTGCCTGGCAATCCTCAACCTCGACGAGGCCTTAACCAGGGAATAATTCAAGCCGACTCAATCAGTCAAAGATCGTGGCAGGAATTGTTAAGCCCATAAGGAATCGGTTTTTTATGCACCAACTGCACCACGAAAATATGCTCCGCGTGACACGGCGGCAACTGTTTGGATCGGCTGCCACGGGTCTCGGTGCGGTGGCGCTAGCCTCACTCCTCAACCGGGAGGCTCTCGCCTCTGCCGGGATGCCCGGCTTGCCCCATCATGCGGCAACGGCCAAGCGAGTGGTGATGCTTTGGCAGGGAGGCGGGCCGTCGCATGTCGATCTCTTTGACCCCAAGGAGGCGCTGATCAGCCGTGGTGGCCAAGACATTCCCGAAAGCGTGCGGGGGTCGACGCGGCTCTCGACAATGTCGAGCGATTACAACAAGTGGCCGATTGTGCCCCCAATCAAGCCCTACAAAAAATACGGCACGGCCGGGATCGAAATGAGCGAGATGCTACCCAAGATCGGTGGCATCGCAGACGATATCTGTCTCATCCGCAGCATGCACACGGAGGCTGTCAATCATGCGCCGGGCGTGACATTCTTCATGACCGGTGCGCAGGTGCCGGGACGACCGAGTATGGGGGCATGGATGAACTATGGCCTGGGCAGTGAGACCGATGACCTGCCAGCCTTTGTTGCCATGACCTCCTCCGACAAGGGGAAGACCTGCGGCCAACTCTTCTTTGACTATTACTGGGGGAGCGGTTTTCTGCCGAGCCGATTTCAGGGCGTGCGTTTTCGCAACACCGGCGACCCGGTTCCCTACCTAGCCAATCCTCCGGGCATGAGCCGCACAGTACGACGAGCCTTGCTCGACGACATCGCGGCAATGAATGCAGCGCATTTAGCCGACTATGGCGATCCTGAGATCGACACGCGAATCGCACAGTATGAAATGGCCTATCGCATGCAGGAGAGCGTGCCCGATCTGGTTGATTTTTCCAGTGAGCCCAAGCATGTGCTCGATCGCTACGGCCCCGATGTGCATCTGAAGGGCAGCTTTGCTTACAACTGTTTGATCGCGAGGCGATTGCTCGAACGCGGCACGCGGTTTGTGCAGTTGATGCATGCTGGCTGGGATCAACACAACAATCTCTTTACACAACTCGAGGGTCAGTGTCGCGACACAGACGCCCCTTCGGCGGCCCTCGTGCAGGACCTTAAAGAACGGGGCATGCTGTCCGACACTCTTGTAGCGTGGGGAGGGGAATTTGGCCGCACGCCGTTTGGACAAGGCAACGCATCGAAGCCCAATGGACGCGATCATTTTGGCAAGGCGTATTCGTGGTGGCTGGCCGGCGGCGGGGTGAAGCAAGGCCACGTCTACGGGTCAACTGACGATTTCGCGTGGAACATTACCGTCGACCCTGTTCACATTCACGACATGCAGGCCACGATCATGCATCTGGTTGGCATCGACCACACCAAGCTGACATTTCGCTATCAAGGCCGCCAGTTTCGTCTGACCGATGTGCACGGCCATGTCGTCAAGGGGATTCTTGCCTAACGGCGAGTGATGGCGATCGTTTACCACCGCTGATGTACCAGCGGTCGGATTGTGGCGTTATAGATCTGTTGAACGGCCTCCAGCGTAGCTGCATCGAGCGGCGGCAGATCAGCGGCGTGGGCGTTTTCGGCCACTTGCACCGGCCGCTTTGCACCAGGGATCACGCAACTGACAGCCTCGAAGGAGAGAATCCACTGAAGGGCAAACTGGGCCAGCGTGACGCCTGCTGGCACGAGCAGTCGCAGGCGTTCAACGGCAGCCAGGCCCGTTTGGTAATCGACGCCGGAAAAGGTCTCACCACGGTCAAAGCCAGCGCCATCCCGATTAAAATGGCGGTGATCGGTCTGCGGAAACTCAGTTGTGCCGGCAAACTTTCCGCTGAGCATTCCGCTTGCCAGCGGCACGCGGGCGATCACGCCGACCTGTCTTTTCTGGGCCTCTTTGAAAAAGAGTTCTGCCGGCCGCAAACGAAACGCATTAAAAATGATTTGCACCGACTGCACTCCAGGATATTCAATCGCCTTCATCGCCTCCTCGACTTTTTCAACGCTGACGCCGTAAAATCTAATTTTCCCCGCCTTCACAAACCGATCGAGCAGGTCAAATACTTCGGGCCGGTAATAGACCTCGCTCGGCGGGCAGTGGAGCTGAATGAGATCGATACAGTCGGTTTGGAGATTCATCAAACTGCGCTCGATGAATCCGCCGAGGTTGACGCCGCTGTAGCCTGCGGCGTTATGGGGAGAGAGGCGGCGGCCAGCTTTTGTAGCGACATAAAAGGGCTCCATCCGCTCCCGTCGCAAGCGAGCAATGAGTCGCTCACTCAGACCGTCCCCGTAGACGTCGGCTGTATCAAAAAAGTTTGTGCCTGCGTCGAGAGCGGCGTGAAGCGAGGCCATCGACTCGGCTTCGTTGGCACCGCCCCAAGCGCTGCCTCCGATCCCCCAGGCCCCAAAACCAACCTCGGAAACCTGCCAACCTGTACGACCAAATGTGCGTTTTTTCATGCCTAGCAGTGTCGCCGAAAAGTGGCTCAGGCTCAACTCCTCTGGGCCAAGTCTCGTGCCGCACTCTGGGAATGAGAGCCGATGTCGCTAGGATCAGCGCTGCGGCACCATCCATGCCAGTGGACCAGACTGCAGCCAGACGAACAGTCCCACGAGGGCAGCCAGAGCCAGGCTGTGAGGGAAAACCCGCCGCAAGATCGCCCCTTCCTGCCGGACGCTGCCAGTGGCCGTTGCTGAAACGACAATGCTCTGCGCGTCGATCATTTTTCCCATCACACCACCGGTGCTGTTGGCGGTACAGATCAGCAACGGATTGAGGCCCAGTTGTTCGGCTGTCACGCGTTGCAAGCTGCCAAACATCGCATTGCTGGATGTATCAGAACCCGTCAAAGCAACGCCGAGCCATCCTAAGATCGCTGCAAAAAAAGGATACATCGCCCCCGAGTGCGTCATTGCCAAGCCGAGCGTGACATCGGTGCCGGAATAACGAGTCACAAACGCCAGCGCCAGCATCGCTGCGATCGTGACAAGCGATGCCGTCAGCCGAACCAGATTGGCACACCAGATCGCCCCTGCCCGCCGCCAAGAAATCCTCAGCCACGGCACCGCAATCATGCCTGCTAGAAAGATCGCTGTGCCGGCAGCAGAAAGCCAGTTCAGTCGGTAGATGGCGGGCTCGACTTCCAATGGCTCAGCAGTGGCAGGGGGCACCTTGGCGACTCGACCATCGAGCCGTGGCACGGAAAATTCTGCTGCAACAAAACGCTTGGCAAAAAATGGGACTTGAGTGGATGCCACTGCCGAGCGACCCTCTAGGACCGCTTTGACAGGCGGCAGTCCCCAGACAAAGACAGCCACCGACAAAAACACCCACGGCATCCAGGCCCAGGCCACAGCTTGGGCGGAGTCGTGTTCAGGGGGTGGGCTCGGATTGCTTGGCTGCGAAGGGCTCTCGCCAAAATGCCACGCTGTCTTAGGCTGCCATCTCCGCAGGAATACGGCCAAGATCACCAGACTTGCCACACCGCCGACCACATCGACAAGCGCGGGGCCAACGCAGTTAGCCATCAATGCTTGCACGATCGCAAATGATGCCCCGCAGACAAGCACAGCCGGCCAGACGCCCATCAGTCCACGCCAACCAGCCATCGTGCAGACCATCCATGCTGGCACGATCAGTGAGAAAAAAGGCAACTGTCTGCCGGCCATTGCCGAGATCGCCTGCTCGTCGAGACCAGTGACTTTTGCCAGCGTAATGATCGGCGTGCCCAGAGCCCCAAAGGCCACAGGCGCTGTGTTGGCCATCAGCGAGAGGCAGGCCGCCTCCAGTGCCGGAAAGCCGGCGCCTGTGAGCAGCGCCGCCGAGATCGCCACTGGAGCACCGAATCCGGCAGCCCCTTCCAGAAATGCGCCGAATGAAAACGCAATCAGCAGAGCCTGCACGCGATGATCTGGGGAAAGTCGGATCACAGATCGCTTGATGATTTCCAGGCTGCCGGCTTCGACAGACAAACTGTAGAGAAACATCGCACCGAGAATGATCCAGCCGATGGGAAAGAGGCCAAACGCTGCACCGTAGAGTGCGGCTGCAATGGCCGCATCAGCCGGCATGCCAACGATTCCAACGGCAATCACAAACGCTGTCGACAGTCCAGCGACGGCGGCCCACTGCGCCGACCAACCGGCAGCGGCCAGCAATCCCAGCAGTACGACCAGGGGCAGCATTGCCACAAGCGTCGAGAGCAGCGGCGACCCCAGCGGGTCGTAGACATGCGACCAAACCATGTGCAGAATCTCCGCCGACTAGAAGTCGATCAGCACCAAAACCAGGGCCGCTGCGCCGACGAGCACGAGCGCCAGACCCATATACCGTGCGATCGGAGACCGATCTTTATAGCGATAGTCCTCGCTACTGATCGACACCAAAATGCCGCGATGCTCCCACATGCCAGCCAGCGTGGCAACGATTCCCAGCACAATCATGGCGGCGCCGAAGAGCCACGTTTTCAGGGGCGAAAATTTGCTCACTTGGTTGTCGAAATGGATGGCGGCTTGCCCGAGTCGTTCAATCCCAAAGCCCATGCTGATCATGGCCAGACTGGTGCGAATCCATGCCAGGAGCGTTCGATCGGCCGCCTCGCGATTGCGTTCGCGAGCGAGTTCATTGGCGAAGAGCGGAGCGATTCGGGGCGAAGGATCGGTCATGTCATTCTGGGTCTTCGCCTGTGGCATTCTTCAATTGCGTCGATGGCAGATCTTGAACCGGCACCTGGGTTTTGGCGGCGGTCGTTCCAGCAGACTGCTGGGGCTTCAAATCGAATGATTGAAGCGTTATTCCCCGCTGAAAAGGGGCAAAAAACCAAATCGTCTGCTCCCCCTCAACCAGGCGAATGTCGGTCGGCTTTGTATTCTCCCACAAGCCGTAGGTGCACGGCAGGTTGATCCAAGCGGCCCCATTCTTCGTCGCACCCACGCTAAACTCCCAGATCGTCGGGCCGCCTTGTTCACGGCAATCAAGTGTGGTGAGCCGCACATGCTGAGCGGTGACAGAAGGAAAATCCTTCTCGTAGGCCATGCCTATATTGGTGTCTTCAAAGAGCAATTTCCATTCGTCGCCGGCCTTGTATTCCACCTTGAATTTCGAGACGCGGTTGAAGAATCGCTCGTCGATCATGCAGGTGCTGATCGGCTTGGGCTCTCCAAGGTCGATTTCTAAACTGGCTTGATCAACACCCTCGTTGACAGCCCATCGCGTGCTCGGGTTTGAGTCGACGGCCTGCTGAGAGCCCAGATCTTTGACCATGTTTTTGTAGACAGCAGACGCCGTGGAACTCTTCACCGGATACATGGCGCCATAGGACCGCACAAATATGCCTTGGTCAAAGTTTACCGTGGCGACTTTTGCCACCAATTCATAGACGCCCGTCTTGGGCACATTGATTTTATAGCCTGCCCAGACCGACCCCATGTTGGCTGCAAAATGAATCTGCTTGCCGCTGCCTTGCGGGTAGCTTTCGGAGACCCCCACACCGGGATGTCCTCCAAAGACAGCGCAACCGCCGTTGTCAAAGTACGACCCGGCATCAATATGGAATAGACCGTTGTGCGGCGAAAATGTCGGTGGAACAGTTGCTGCCGCTGGGGCTGCTAAAGCCGCGACACTCACCGCAGTCTTTTCACGAGTGTCGCTGGAGTCTGCTGGAGCCTTCGTGATTGTTTTGGCCAATTCCAACAGCGGGCCCTGCTCGGCGGCCGGGAGAGCCAATGCCAACCAACGCATGTGTTCGACCAGTGCAAAGCGTTTGGGCTGCAACTCAGCAAACATGCCTGCCACAAACTCGTCGCCCGACAATCCCAGCAACTTGGATGCTGCCCAGCTTCGACCATACGCGGTCGACCAAACACCGTCGGGCTTGCGGTAGGCAACGCACGCATGCGCAGGCTGGCCTACGCCAGTGGCTGGAACGCCCCACGCCTGACAGATAAAAACCGACCACGACGATCGCGGCCCGCACTTGCCCCCTCCTGCCATTACATTTTTATAGGAATTGGCGTGGGAGATCGGCGAATTTCTCCGCCAGACTTGCGATGTCGTGTCTACAACACCTTCGTTTTTCTTAAACTCCGGATTCCAGGTGTTGACCATTTCCCGTCCCCACGACAGATCGGCATTTGAGGCCATTGAGCAAGTGACATGCCGTAATTCCCAGACGGCAAGATCATCGAAGCTCGGCACGAGTTCCTTTTTCGCGTGGGCCTCCTTAAAATGCAGATAGCGAGCCAGCGGCTCTTCCTGTTTTTCGGGCTGACCAGCACCCCTGCAGCCTGTGCCGGGTGGATTCAGGGCGGTCGCCATCGCCAGTCTTAAAAGCAGCCCCTTTTTTGCAGCGGGATCGGCATCGTAAATCTGCTTCCAGATCGTGAGTGCGTTCCCCGGAATCCCGAAGCTATTATCCTCCCGCTGCCTGAGTCCAATCGGTGCAGCACCGAGCAGAAACTGATCTAGGGCCTGTGGGTCCTGCATCAACCACAACAAGAAGTCCTTGTTGCTTGAATCGGCTTTGATAAAAGCCTCAATATTGCCAACGCCGTACTTGTGCAAAAAAGTTCGTTGCCCGAGCGCGCCGGCAAGCGACCGATCCTTGAAAAGTTCCTTGAGCGTTGTTTCCGCTGGCTCCTGTGAAACAGTCTGGGCTTTCTCGCTGAGCCAACTGGAAAGGCTTTCGAAATAGTTCCCCATGGCGGCAGCATCGATGGCCGCTTTCAAATCGGTTGTGCTGGGAGCACGAGCCGGAGCCAGAGCATAGAGCGGTTTTGTGAGAAACAAAGATGCGCAGAAAACAAGACACAATCGCCATACTTGTCGAGACAACATAGGGGGCAACCTTTTTATGCGCGGAAGGAGCAGGGTCAGCGAACAGACGCAGATTTTTCTTCTGCCGAGAATATCCCTCGGCGGCAAACGCCGTGTCAATCCCGTGCCAGTTCGACCCATGGAGTCCAAGAGCCTCGATCCCGGACTGACGCGATGCGGGATGTCAGTGGCAAAGCAGAATCACTCAGCAGCTCACTTCTTGCTCTCGTCTTCCGCGAGTTCCTTCTTATATGCCTTCAAGGCAGCAGCCTCTTTCGAAAGCTTAAACTCTGGGCCAGCGGGGAAGTATTGGATGTCGTCCTGTAAATAGTAGGGACTTGGCAGTGTCTGGCCGCCAACATCGACCTGGCAGCCGGTCAATGAAAACCCACCCATCAGACAGGCAAAAAGCAGCGCTCCGTGCAGACCTGCTCGCTGGAGTGTCTGTTCGCCACGCACGTTCAGTGTTTTTTCGCTCATGGATCGTTTCCCAAACAGGTCTGGCAATCGGTCAAGAAAATTTGCTGGCTCGGGCCTCGTTCTCACGAACCATTTTTCGGAGCCACTTCTGGTATCGACCGTTACAACCAGCAAACTTTGAAAAACCGGCATAATCCAACCCGATTGTCCCTACGACAGACCGGCTTTTTGCCAGCCTTGCCCAATGTAACGCTCGAGCCCTCGGGGGTTCCCACAACTGCGACTGGCCCCGGTCGCCCTTCATTCGTGAGGAAAACCGCCGTAATCCGTAGCAATCGTTGGCATTGTGTAACACTAGTGTCATGAGCCCACTGCCCCCATGCGTAACGCGAATTTTGGGCCTCGCCGTTTCGGCGGGGTTGCTGGCCGGCTCCTTGACGCTCTCCGTTGGCTTGGCGCAAATTGTCTTACCCCCTGGCTTGGGTGCCCCCGGAGGCGGTCAAACAGTGCCTACGGCCGGCTACGATCTGGCCCTCTCTACGCTTGCCAGCGGCGACTTCACGGCCGCTTTGCAAATTGCCTCACAGGAATATCAGGGCAGCGTCAAGGCGGGGGCGCAGCGTTGGATCGATTCAATCGCCGCCGCTGCTGCTGTCGGGGAATGCCATTACGAACTCGGGGATTTTCGTCGGGCTGTCGCTGCCTATGACGAGGCTTTGCTGCTCTCGGCCGTTCACGCCGACTGGCTTCTGGCCGTGCAATTTCCGCCACAGGCCTTACGGCCCTTAGCCCAGCAACGCGTCGCCAGATGGGGCCAATCGCGACGCAACACGACGCCTGCCTTAATCCCCGATACGATGTCAATTCGCAGAGGCGGCGGCGATCCACAACAGGTTTTACAAAAAGGCGGCATCCTCTCGGCGCCCGTCAACTATCCGGTTCGACCGCAGGAGATTATGCGGTCGCTGGTCATCGCCATCTACCGCCGCACAGAGATTCTAGGAGAACTCTCCGGCGATGGCGCATCGCTCGACGAGGCCACCAAGGCGCTCAGTCGCCGGCCTGCTCCGCCCAACCACTACTCGCAGTCGTGGATCGACATCGCACTGGGCACGGCCTACTGGGCCCAAGGCAAATCTGATCAGGCTCTGCCGCTGCTCAATCGCGGCCTGCTGGTCGGCAATCAGTTTGACCATCCGCTCACGGCCTGGGGACTAATCGTGCTCGGGCGCATCGCCCTGGAGAGCGACCAACCCGCTGTCGCCGCCAAACTCTTTGAGGAGGCCACTTACACCGCAGCCGACTACGGCGATGCCAGAGCACTGGAAGAAGCCTTTCGACTGGCTTTCACCAGCCATGTTGTGGCTGGATCACGCGGCATACCCCCCTCGATTTCTGGTGGAGCCGAATGGGCACGAGTCAACCTGCCAACACTCAGGGCCAGTCTCTTGGCAATGCAGGCAGAGTCACTGGCGATCGCAGGCAACGCGCGTGGGGCGATCAAAACCCTTGGCGAAATTGATGGCCGGTTTCTGCGGGGGGATATGGGCCGTGGAGCCTTAGGAGCCCAGGCGGCTTACGCTGCGGCACTGGCTGCTTTTAAAATGGGCGACATCATGGCCGGCGACAACGATCTGGCTCGTGCGCTCACGATCGCACGCCCCCGCACGCCACGGCTCTTTCAGACTGTCCGACTCGTTGAACTTGTCATGGCAGGCTCAAGCGCCGTCTCCGATCGGCAGGCCGACGCCCTCTTTGCACGACTTCTTGGCGATCCCAGCCCGCGTGACTTTGCCGCTGATCCAATCGGCACACTGGCCAGAATCACAGCCCATCGCAGCGATGCGTTTGACGCATGGCTGATCGCCGCCTCACGCCGCGGCAACGATGCCACACTCAACGCAGCCGAATCGTTGATTCGCAGCCGCTGGCTGTCTTCAGAGCCGCTGGGCGGTCGGCGCACTGGAATTGAAACACTGCTCCACGCCGATCCCAATACACAGCCTCGGGCTGCAGCCGCACGCCGCGCAGCGCTCCTTGCAAAGCACCCCGAGTTGGCCGTTGTACTCGACAAATTAACGCGTGTAAGAACCTCGTTGACTGCTGCGATATTGGCCCAGGCGGCTCAAAACGCTGGTGCTGCGTTGCCCGGGGAACCGGCCCAGTGGCGCGAGTATGGCCAACTCGCTGAACGCTTGAGCCAACTCGTGGCCGATATTTCTGCGAGTCGTGATCCATCGCAGATCGACTTTCCGCCTCTCACAGCAGCCGTTGAGATTCGCCGGCGACTGGCGCCCAAGCAGTTGATCCTTTCGTTTCACTGGACGGCCGGCGGCTTGTGGGCGACGCTTGAGTCGCACGATCGTGCGGCGATCTGGCAGGTGCGCCAGTCTGCCGTACTGGCCAAGGAGATTGCCACGCTTGTAAAGTCAATCGGCATCTTCGATCCGGTTACGCCGGTGTCGGCCGATCGTTTGATGGAGAAAGAATGGCGTGCCGTCGCCGCACGGATTGAGCACTTGCTCTTTGATAATTCGAAAGTCGCGCTCGGCGAGGGCGTGGACGAATTGATGATCGTGCCTGATGGCCTGCTCTGGTATCTGCCGTTTGAACTGTTGCCGGTGGGCTCTGGCCGGGGGGCAGTAGATGCACAAGCCCCTCTTGATGATCGAGTCCTGCTGCGCGATGCGTGCCAGATTCGCTACTGCCCAACTCGCAGCCTGGCTGTGTCGCGTTTTGAGAAGTCGCGGGACAGCGGTTTGGTCGGCGTCTATGCGGGGAAAATGTTCCGAGGCGACCGCCCGGAGATTGCCCAAGAAACAACGGCTCGAATCAGAGCATCACTGCCCCATGCCATGCCGCTGGCCCCACTGGCTGGTGGCGTGGCCACGCCACTGGTTGCGTCGCTCTTTGACACGCTTGTGGTTTTTGAAGAACTCGCTTACGAGGAACCGAATCGATCCAGATCGCTGGTTTTGCCTATCAATGGCAAGGGAGGTGTGACATTTGGCGACTGGCTCGCTCCACCCTACAAACGGCCACAGAGAGTTGTGCTTCCGGGTTGGCAGACCGCCATGGCCGGGGGGTTGGCAAAGCTGCCTACCAGACCCGGTGACGATATTTTTATCGCCGCCACTGATCTCCTAGCTGCCGGTGCCCAGACCGCCCTCTTGAGCCGCTGGCGGGTGGGGGGGAAGGTGAGCATCGATCTTATAGACGAGTTTTTATGTGATCTTTGTGCTCCTGTCGGCGCTCTCAAACCAGCCAGTGGTTCCCCTGTCGCACCTGAGAGTTGGCATCGTGCCGTCGATATCGTCACTGCCGAAACACCAGATCTCACCCGTGAACCACGCATCAAACAAACTCCCAAAGCAGAGATTATCGACGCCAAGCACCCTTTTTTTTGGGCGGGTTATCTGTTGATTGATTGCGGCACAGGCAGGTACTCCGATGAGCCCTTGCCTCCGGCCGCTGCCCAGCCCGTGCCGAGGCCAGCGGCAGTTGGGCCAGCTCAAGGGCCAGCTCCGATTCTCCAGCCGGCAGCACCGGCCGCGCCCAAGCAGGCGCCCCCAGCGGCCGCACAGCCCGCCCCAAAGAAACCTGCGATTCCGCCGGCGGCGCCATGAGCGATGGATTTTTGCTGAGTGCGGGGCCCGGTTTGTCGGGGCTTTGGCCACTCGTTGTCTTGGCCTTGGTTACGGCCCTCGCGGCGGCGGTCAATTCCGTGGCTGGCGGCGGTACGATCCTGACATTTCCTGTGCTAGCGGCGATTCTGCCGGCTGGTCCGACTCAACTCGTCACCGCCAACGCCACCAGCACGATCGGTCTGTGGCCAGGAGCAATTCTGGCGGCGTGGGCTTACCGTGGCGAGCGCACCGGACAACCCTTGTGGAATCGTTGGCTGCTTGTGCCCAGCGTTGCTGGCGCGCTCTGTGGATCGGTGCTTCTGGTTCTGGTGCCCGCGCACTGGTTTGATGCGCTGGTGCCGTGGTTGATTTTGACGGCTGCAATTCTGTTTGCGATCCAGCCCCGGATAGCTCGCTTCACGGCCGGTCGATGCGGGATGGAGGCTGCTCCATCAGCAGGTGGGCTGGCCATGGCTTGCGGGCTACAATTTTTAGTGGCTGTTTACGGAGGTTATTTTGGAGCCGGGATTGGCATTCTCATGCTGGCCCTGCTGGGCAGCTTTCAGATTGGGGATATTCACAAAGTCAATGCCGTCAAAAATGTTTTAGGCATGCTCATCAATGGTACGGCGGCTCTTTTCTTTGCTGTCGGTTCGCTCATTCCGCTGGCTGGATTCAGCGATTCCTACAGCGTCTCGTGGCTGCATGTGGCAATCATGGCGGCAAGTGCCGCTCTCGGCGGCTGGGCCGGTTCCATACTTGCCTGCCGTTTACCAGCCAGCATCGTCCGTCAAGCTGTGGCTCTTATCGGCTTCGCTCTAGCTGGCTATTACTTTCTCATCCTCTAAAGGCTACCCGTCAACGATCCCATTCCCGCAAAGTCGGGATTCGCCATTCCCGCAAAGTCGGGATTCCATGTGCGGACAATCGACAGTGCGTATGGACCGGAGTTCAGAGCATCAAGTCTTTCCTTGCAGCATCCGGCATGAAGGATGATCGCGAGGTGACAATGTGAATGGGATGGATATACTGACCTTTGTGGTGCGATACGCTCGGGCACGCTGCGACCATAAGCCTCTTGCAACTGCTTTGTGCAAAAAGTTTCGCCGACTCTTCAATGCTTGTTCAAACCCACCACCTTTCAAAACGCTACGGGCCGTTTGCGGCACTCGACAGTTGCTCGCTGGGCGTGCAAAAAGGTGAGATTTTTGGACTGCTCGGCCCCAATGGAGCCGGCAAAACGACGCTTTTGCGGCTCTTGCTGGGCTACATTCAGCCCACAGCGGGGACGGCTCGGGTGGCAGGATTTGATTGCCTCAGCGAGTCGCTGGCGGTGCGCGAACAAACGGCCTATCTGCCAGGTGAATCGCGTCTTTTTCGCCGTATGACTGGCGACAGAGTGCTCGATTTTTTTTCTGGTCTGCGGCTGGAGTGTCGGCGCGATCGGGCGGCAAGCGTGGCCCGCCGACTGGATCTCGACTGCTCTAGGCAAGTGGCCCGCATGAGCACGGGAATGCGCCAGAAGCTGGCCCTCGCGGTGGTGCTGGCAACCGAGTCGCCGCTGGTGATCCTCGACGAGCCGACGGCCAATCTGGATCCGACAGCACGGGCGGAGGTGCTGGAACTTGTGCTGGAGGCCCGCGCGGCTGGTCGGACGGTGATCTTTTCGTCGCACGTGCTCTCGGAAGTCGAATCGACATGCGACCGTGTTGCGATCCTACGATCGGGCTCTTTGGTCCACCAACAGTCGCTCGATCATCTTCGCCGTTGCCATCGGATCACCGCCCGCCTGACAGGTCCGCTCGGCGAAATCCCTGCGTCGCTGAAAAGTCAACTGACGATCACGGAGGGCAGACAAGCCAGTCCCAATCGCGAAGTTGAACCTGGCACTTTCGTGCTGGAAACGACCGACTCTCTTGGGCCGCTCCTGGGATGGTTGGCCACGCTGCCCTTGGAGGAAGTGCGCATCGAGCCGGTCGGACTGGCTGCGGTGTACGATCGTTTTCACCGCCCGGCCACCCAACTCCAACGTGAACAATCTGTTGGCTCACCTCCCCACTCCCCTGCAAACGGATTATGATGCGACTCAAAAAACACTTGCTCTGGAACAGGGCACTGTGGAAAAAAACGTGGGGCGACCAGCAGGGACTGCTGCTTTCACTCATTGCCCTGTGGAGCGCCTTCCCTTGGATTTATATCTGGCTCTCTGCGCAGATTCCGATGCCCGCTTTTCAGGAAGTCCTGCTCCGCGCCATTCCTCAAGACTGGCAAAAACTTTCCGGCGTGCCCTTCGCTGAGGTGGCCACGCATGCCGGTCGTGTGGCGCTGGCATTTGTCGATCCGGTGATTGTGCTGGCCGCCACGGTCTGGGGCATCACGCGCGGCAGCGATGCCGTCTCCGGCCAACTCGAACGCGGCACGATGGAAATGATCCTCGCACAGCCTGTCAAACGCAGTGCGTTGTTTGCCACACAAGCGCTCGCCACAACGGCTGCGGCAGCTTTACTCTGTTGCGTTCTTTTTGCAGCGGTCTGGACAGCGATCGCGATTGGACCGTGGGCAGGGAAAGTCGATCCGTCTCGATTTCTGCCGGCGGCGGCCAATGTGTTTGGGTTGATGGTCTGCGTGGCTGGCATTTCAGCTTGCGTCTCGGCAGCCGACAGCTACCGCTGGCGCACGATCGGCATCCTCTGCGGCTTTTATGTTTTTTCCATTCTGTGCAAGCTGATCGGACGACTGAGTCCGTCGCTCTGGTGGGTCGGATATCTCTCGATCCTCAATGCCTATGAGCCTCAACGCCTCGTGGGCAACACAGCCGAGGCGTGGCGACTGTTGGCCTGCTACGACGGCGTGCTCTTAGGGCTGGGACTTGTCGGCTATCTGGCGGGTGGCTTCATTTTTGCCCGCCGCGATCTGCCAGCCCCGCTCTGAGCCGAGCCGCAAGGCAGTCTAAAGGCTCCGCTCACTTTTAGCATGGCATCAACCCAGCGGCTTGCTGCATACTGTTCACTGTTACAGCCCGGAGCCCAAACAATCCCGGGACTCAACCTGTCCGACTAACCCGAAGCCATTTCTCAAAGCTTTTTATCGCATTCCTAGAGGCACCGTCATCATGACCATCTCGTATCACTCCCGCTGCGTTCTCTTGCTGCTGGCACTGCTGGCGGGTCCGGTCCTTCCAACGCATCTGGTGGCCGCCGACGCAGATGCTCCGGCAACAGACGCCGCACCAGTCGAAAGCCCAGGCCAAGCCGATCTGGATGCCGCCATCGATGCAAAACTGGCTGCCAATGAACTCGACGACTTTGCCACCGTGCTCGATCTCTGCAAGCGGGCTACCAAGAAGGGGCTCTCGGAAGATGCGGCTAAATTTGCCGATGACCTCTATACAGGCACGCTTATCGATCGGGCAGGCATGGTGGTGGAAGCCTTGTTCGCTGCAGAGTCGCCCGATCCACAGTGGCCGCGCATGCGATCCTTTGCCCTTCGCGATCTCAACGAAGCCCTTGAGCGCGATGCAAAGCTTGGTGAGGCGCAGCTCATGCTGGCCCGTCTTGAATCACTCCCCGGAGGCAACCGCGATCGGGCCCGCAAAGCCGCCAATGCCGCCATCGAATTGGTGGCCGATGACAATCTCCAATCAGCTCAGGCCCATATTGTGCGTGGCAATCTTGAAGACGATAAAGCCAAACGAACCGCCGATTACGACAAAGCCGTCGAACTCGCTCCTCGCGATAAAGATGTTCGTCGCACGCGAGGCCTGTTCCACCTGCTCAATGACGATTTCCAGAAGTCCCGAGACGATCTGGCTGTGGCCATCGAAGATGATCCCGAGGATGCTTCGCTGCAAGAAGCACTCGGCATGACATACATGATGGACGACAAATTGGAGAAGGCCCAGCAAGCTTTCGATAAAGCGATTGAGATCGATCCAGAAGCCTCAGGGGCGCTGCTTCAGCGAGCCCGTGTCTTGGCCATGCGGGGCGAGCGACCCAAGGCACTGGCTGACCTCGACAAAGCCATCCAGCTTGATCCAGACGATGCGATTCCGCTGGTGCTCCGCGCTCGAATTCAACAGCAGGCAGGCAACACTGCGCAGGCGGAAGCCGACATTAAAACGGTCTTGGAAAAACATCCAGACCATCCTGCGGCGATTGAATTGCGCGGTCTGATTGCCGCAGATCGCAACGACTATCCGGCTGCTATTCGAGATTTTCGTAAACTCGTCGCAAAAAATAGTGACGATCCACTCCTCATCGGCCAATTGGGACTGCTTTATCTTGCGGCCAAACAGCCCCGGGAAGCGATCAAACGCTTTACGCGTTCACTGGAACTCGATGACAAACAGTTTCTCAGCCGACGTGGCAAAAGCGATGCGGAGATTTCAATTGGGGACCACAAGGCAGCATTGGCCGATCTGGAAAAAGCACTGGAGCTTAAGCCGGAGGATGCTGGCGTGCTCAATAATCTGGCATGGCTTTTGGCTACATCGCCGGACGATGGCGTTCGCGATGGCACACGAGCCATTGATCTAGCGACCAAGGCTTGCGAAAAAACCGATTGGGAGGAAGCCCACATCATCAGCACGCTGGCTGCCGGCTATGCCGAGGCGGGCGAATTTGAAAAAGCGCGTGAATACAGTGCCAAGGCAGTCGAGACGGGCGACAGTGTGGCAGATGTCAAGCGGCAGTTGGAAAGTGAGTTGGCGAGTTATCAATCTAATAAGCCGTGGCGCGAAAAACAGGATATGCAGGAGGCGGGGGCTGACAGTGGAGCCAAGCCTCTGCGAGGTCCGGATGATCCTCTCAGCGAGGATCCTTTTGGCGAGAATCCCGATAAAACAGCCGACGGTCCAGAGCCCGCTCAGCTCATTGACGAATCAGACGACAGCCCTTTTGGCGACCAACCTCAACCCGACCAACCTCGTGAGAAGAAAACTCCGCGTCGTCCCTTTGAGTGATTGTGCGTACGCGAAGCATGGCTTTGCGTGACAGCGGCCACACGCCCACGGTAACGGCGAATAGTTCTGGTGAGCAGCGGCTTGCCCACTTCAACTGACTCTATTGCCCGAGGCGGGCAATTTCGAGGGCGTCGTGTCGGGCGGCCGCTCGCTGGGCCGCGCCCTTATCACCGGCACGCTGCCAGGCCCGAACTGCCAGCGTCTGCGCGCTGATGGCGACTTCAAGCCGAGCATCTGTTTCCGCTCGAGTGGCGAGAGTTTCGGCCACGCTTGCCAGCACTGCGGCCCGCCCGTGATCGAGGCTCCGCAGAGGAATTTCTGTGAGTGACCGCAATTCCAATTCTAAGGCATCAAACTCATAGAGGGCGTCGGCCAGTTTGATTGAGCGCGTGATCGCTGCGGCATTGCCGGCAGCGGTAGCCAGTCGGCGGGCCTCAGCGAGCATCAGCCATTTCAGTTGTCGGTCTGGTTCTGTAACCGCGGCTATCAGGAGCGTTTCGACCGCCTGCATCGCCCCAGCAGAGGTTTCGGTGTGGGAAAGTGGCTCTCGAAATCGAGTTTTTAATTCCTTTCTTGCATCCACGAGTTGACGCTGGGAGGGGGGCCTTGCGGCTGCGTTGCCATTCTCGAGCTGCCGCATGGTTGGCCGATCGGGCAACGACGGTTCAGCGGCCAACGCGAAGGTAGCAAAAATGGCAACGATTGATGTGATGAGTGGTCGCACGCTCTCACCCAATAGAGCAGGTCTGCTTCATCTGCCGTAGGCCCCTGAGCCCAATCGCACGGACGGTAAGAGGTGTCGCAGAATACCCAGGCAACGCAGTCTGATGACGCTTGCCCCCTTAGACTGCTTACAGATTCATTCCAAGAAAACCCCCGGTAGCATCGATGGCGGATTGCTCGCGGGCAAGCCTCTGGATGGCGCGGGAGAGATCACCGGCGGCGATATAGCGGTCAAACTCAACTTCGATGGCTCGCTTCGCTGCCAGCGTGAGCCACTCGACGGCCGGTTGCGTGAGCCATTCGCAGGTTTCCTTTTCAAGCCGGATGTCGAGATCGCTGCCGACAGTCACCGTATCGAGTTCATTGGTCAACACGGTGCCTTCGATGGCAAACTGCACCCACCCAATCGCCTGATCGTTGGTAAAATAAAACGTGCAGGCCGCCTTTGTCAGATAATAGGTATTGCGCATGCCGTGCTTGGCAACGGCCCGTTGAAATCGCTCGAGCCTCTCGCGAAACACCGGCGACGCATCCAGCGGGATGTCCAGCCGCGAGACTCCGCGCAGCGGCATGCAGTCAAATGTGATCGTGACGCTCGGTTGAGACTCGGAACTACTCATGGCACGCCCATCCTACCCGATCTCCATCTCTCTGGCAGCCCTCTTGTCGAGCACTGTTTTACTGCTGAGTGGCTGCCAGAGCTCGCTCAATTCGCCGCCAGACTCACCGGCCCAGAAATTTGTTCGGGTCCGAGACACGCAGCGATTGATGGGCGTGCCTTGGACGATCACGCTCTACGCCGGCAAAATCGAAGACGGGAAGGCGGCCATCATCGCGGCCTTTGCTGAAGTGGCGAAGCTTGAAAAGATTCTCTCCGACTACGTTCCCGACAGCGAACTCTGCCGACTTTCGGCGGCGGCCCCCACGGCCCTGCCTGTGCCAGTCAGCGACGACTTGTGGCGGGTGCTCACTCGGTCACTTGAAATCCGAGATATGAGCGGCGGTGCTTTTGATCCGACCATCGGGCCGTTGACAACGCTTTGGCGGCAGTCGCGTCGCTCTGGGCATCTGCCCCACGCTGAAAAACTCGCGGCCGCCCAAGCCGCGGTCGGAGCCGATGCGATCCTGCTTCATCCCGACCAAAAAACTGTTTCCTTAACCCGCGCCGACATGCGACTTGATTTGGGTGGCATTGGCATGGGCTACGCGATCGATCGAGCCATGGATGTCCTTTTGCAGCTTAAAATCAGGGCCGCCATGATCGACGCTTCTGGCGATATTGCCGTCTCAAATCCGCCCCCGGACACAGCGGGCTGGAACATTTCAGTTGCCCCCCTGAGCCATGCGCCGGGTCAACGTGCTCCTGGGCAGCTCCTGCTTGTGAATGCTGCTGTGACCACTTCGGGCGATGCTTTTCAGTCAGTGGAAATTGATGGTATTCGCTACAGCCACATTGTCGATCCAAAAACGGGACTTGGGGTCCTCGGGCCCGCCGCTGTAACTGTCATCGCGGGAGACTGCACAACGGCCGATGCATTGGCCACTGCGGCCAGCGTGCTCGGACCCAATCAAGGATTGGCTTTTGTGGCGGCGACACAAAAGTGCGCCGCTCGTTTTGTCTGGGTTCAAGATGGAAAAACTCACGAGTCGCTCTCAGCCAGATGGCCGCTCACCACGCCAACAGAAGGCAACAAGCTCTGATCTCGCGTTCATTCTTTGCAAACCGCCCAGACTCGTGCCGATTGCGCCGAGTTTGACGGTTAGCCCAAGTTTGCCGCTCGTGCAGCCGATATTCCTTCTGTTGTCGCTGCGCCCTGGTGCAAGCGATGCGGACACAGAGTCGGGGGGCACTGTGTCGGGAATGGCGGCGAAGTTCTCGCGGCCGCTCCCCACGGGGCGCAGCGACGGCTTTTGATAGCAATTGCGACCGATCCACGCTTAGGCAAACAGCCCCCGTGCCACGAACGATCCAACAACTCTGGGTAGCCTTTACGAGCATTTCGCTCCTAGCAAGTGGCTGTGCGCCACGGCAACCGTTCTATTTTTTCGAGGATGGCGATCTCTCGCACTATGTTGGCGCGATTCAAAAACTCGACTACCCAGACACCGATCAAGAACCGCTGGCTGAGGCTGCCGGCACAATCGAGCCACTCACGCTCTCCAATGCAAAGTTTGATCAGATCTGGGAACTCTCACTGGAAGAGGCGATCCGCACGGCCTTAGAAAACGGCAAGGTGCTCCGCAATTTAGGCGGCCGATTCCAAAGCTTTGGAGGTCCCCGGCCACAGACCGGCGAACCGCCTGTGTCGCTGCTCACATCCCCGGCTCAGACGCCGAGCATCTACGATCCGGCCATTGCCGAAACCGATCCATTTCGTGGCGTGGAAAGCGCGCTGGCTGCATTTGACGCACAGCTTTCGAGTTCCACAACATGGCAGTCGGGCAATCGACCGCAGAACGTCGATCCACTGTTTCAGTCCCTGATTTTTGTGCCGGTACTCAAGACGAATACGGGTACGACAACCACCGGAATTTCCAAACGCACGGCCACCGGTGCTCAGTTTGGCGTTTCCAACAGCACGCAACTGGATGCCACCAACAATGCGTTCCGCGATGTACCCTCAACGTGGACAACATCCTACGACTTCACATTCAATCAGCCGCTCTTGCAAGGGGCTGGCGTCACTTACAACCGGATAGCCGGTCCCGACACATTCGATAATTTGCTCGGTCGGCCCAACTTCCGCGGCGTTCTTCTGGCGAGGATCAATGCCGATATTTCGCTGGCAGAGTTTGAGGTTGGCGTCCGCAATCTTGTCAGCGACACAGAGCAATCGTACTGGGAGTGCTATTTTTCCTTTCGTAATCTAGAAGCCCGCAAGGCTGGCCGCGACAGTTCTCTGGAATCGTGGAGGAAGGTCCACGCCCTCTATATCGAGCAGTCGAAGGGGGGCGAAGCGGATAAAGAAGCACAGTCTCGCGAGCAGTATTTCTTTTTCCGAAGCGAAGTCGAGCAAGCGTTGACCGATGTCTATCGCTGCGAAAATCGGCTCCGCTACATGATGGGCATCAGCGCCAGCGACGGCCGTCTGATCAGGCCCTCCGACGAGCCCACTACGGCGAGGATCAGCTTTGACTGGCAGCAGTCGCTCATTGAGGCGCTCTCTCGGTCAGCCGAACTCCGCAGACAGAAATGGTTTATCAAACAGAAGGAACTGGAACTCACCGCTGCTAAAAACCTGCTCCTACCCCGGCTTGACATCGGTGGACGGTATCGGTTTCTGGGTGTTGGCGAAAATCTGATCGGCTCAAATGCAGCCTACCCGCAAGCAGGGCCAATCCTCCCCAATCCAAGCCCACCCCCAGCCACGCTTACAACACGCTCTTTAGAAAACACTGATTCGTATTCAACTCTGATGGGGGGTCGCTTCCAAGAGTGGCAGGCACAGGCGCAGTTTTTGATGCCGATCGGTTTCCGCCGGGAACTCTCCACGGTCCGCAATTTCCAGCTCCAACTGGCCCGCGAACGAGCTCGTTTGCAGGACGAAGAGCTGGAAGTCTCGCACGCACTCGTCGAAGCGGCTCGCAATGTAGACACCAATTTTGCACTCTCTCAGACCAATTTCAACCGCCGCGTTGCAGCCGAACGCCAAGTCGAGGCCGTGCAAGCCGCCTACGATGCCGGCACGGTAACATTCGACCAACTCCTTGACGCCCAGCGGCGGCGGGCCGATGCCGAAAGTTCCTACTACCGTTCGCTGATCGACTACAACCGCTCTATTTCCCAATTGCATTACCGCAAGGGCTCGCTGCTGGAATACAACGGCGTCTTTCTGACCGAGGGGCCGTGGCCTGGGAAAGCCTACTTCGACGCCCACCGTCGGGCACGGCAACGCGATGCCAGCCTCTACCTCGACTACGGCCACTCCCGTCCTGGAGTCTTCAGTCGCGGTCCAATCACGCAAAATTTCGAGTCGATCGGCGCCGATTCGCGGGCCATTCAACTACCACCCCGCGACCCCGCCACACGTGAAGAGGAGCCATCGCCTGCAAAGCCTGCCGCACCCGAATTGATCCCCACACCGCTGACAGCTCTTGAAGAAGTTCCGACAAACAGTTCTTCGTCGCTGCCACCGAGCAGCAGTGCCGATGCTCTCCGCGCTGTCGCCAACTGGCACACAGGCGTTACTCCAATCGTCCGCCCGATCAGCGGCCCGGAAGATGCTGCGGCCACGCAAGGGCATTAAGCCCAGCCACTCGGGCGGGAATCCACACGCATCATTGTTTTCCCGGCAATGCTGCGGCACTCAGCGCCTGTTGCCAGAGTTCTGGCTGAGTTGATCGAATGTGATCGAGATGAACTTTCGCCGCATCCAAAGGACAGGCC
>Ga0209702_10001286_pt1 | contig 48562 bp, 34 predicted proteins | sample FRY01_FD_187210 | JGI IMG/M metagenome (GOLD analysis project Ga0209702, IMG submission 187210) | Freshwater microbial communities from Lake Fryxell liftoff mats and glacier meltwater in Antarctica - FRY-01 (SPAdes) (version 2) | ecosystem: Environmental > Aquatic > Freshwater > Ice > Glacier... | reverse complement strand
CCTCAAATCGAGTCGAAACCTTGCCAAATCAAAGAAAAAAGAGGAAAAACCAACCAAGTCCAAAGTGTCATGAATGTTGGCACAACGACCTAACCGCCCCGGTGTCATCTTTCATTGGCTCAACACGCACAAAACTACGTGAAAATACGGATTTCCGAACGATCCGGCCCGATTCAGGAGTCCCCCAAAAACCGCCCTAGAATCGGGCGCAACTCCTCCGCCCTCTCCTTCGGCCACAACTCCTTCGGCGTCATGATGGCATGCTCCAACGCGCTGTGCTCCGGCCAGTCCGGAACCTCGGGAATTTGCGCCACCACCCGCGCCACAATCCGCTGTGCCAAACCCGCATTCGCCTCCAAATGCCCCACCACCGTCTGCACATTGACTTCTTCCTCCTTCCAACAATCGTAGTCCGTCACCATCGCCAGCGTCGCCAGGGCAATTTCCGCCTCCCGCGCCAACTTGGCCTCCGGCAGATTCGTCATCCCGATCACATCAAACCCGAATTCGCGATTCGCCTCACTCTCCGCCCGGGTGGAAAAGGCCGGCCCATCCATGTTCACATAGGTCCCCCCCAGACTCACCTCCGCCTCCTCCTCCAGCGCCGCATGCAACAACAAGGTCCGCAATCCACGACTGGTCGGCTCCCCGAACGAAATGTGCCCCGCGATCCCCCCTCCAAAAAATGTGTGCTGATCCCGCCTGCTCGTCCGATCATAATACTGGTCCGGCAGCACGATGCTCCGCGGCGCATACTCCTCCTTCAAACTCCCCACCGCCGTCACGCAAACGATCCACCGCACCCCCACCGAACGCAGCGCCCAGATGTTGGCCCGATGATTGATCTCGTGCGGCAGCAGCCGGTGCCCCCGCCCATGCCTGGGCAAAAACCACACCTGCCGCCCCCCCAAACGTCCACCCATCAGCGCATCCGAGGGTGCCCCGTAGGGCGTCTCCACCGCCCGCTCCTCGCTCTGCTCAAACCCCTCCATCTCATACAATCCGCTCCCCCCGATCACTCCGATGCCATGCTCCATACCCGGACCATAAGCCGACCTCCGAGCTCCCGGCAAGTATCACAAATCCTCTTTCCCCCCTCAAAAACAGATTTTCCTCTCCTCAACGCTTCTCAACTAGTCCCGTCTTCCCACCTTTCTTCCATGAAAACCGTCCTGCTCACCACCGCCATCCTCGCCATCCTCGCCATCCTCGCCATCATCGCCGTCGTCCTCACCACCGCCCCCCGCCTCCTCGCCAAGGAATCCGGTCCCGCCCGTGCCACATCCGCCGCCAACCGCGTCCGCCCCGCCCTCACCCGCGACCTCACCGCCGCCGGACTCCGCTTCGGCAGCCCTGTCTTCCTCCGCGTCTTCAAGGAGGAACGCGAACTCGAACTCTGGGTCCAACAACCAGGAAAGAACACGTTTCAACACTTCCGCACCTATCCCATCGCCGCCATGTCCGGCAACCTCGGCCCCAAACTCGCCGAAGGCGACCGCCAGGCTCCCGAAGGCTTCTACTTCGTCGCCCCTTCCGCCATGAACCCCAACTCCAGCTTCCACCTCTCCTTCAACCTCGGCTACCCCAACACATACGACCAGGCCCACGGCCGCACCGGCTCCGCCCTCATGATCCATGGCAACGAGGTCTCCGTCGGCTGCTTCGCCATGACCGATCCCAAAATCGAGGAGATCTACACCCTCTGCGACGCCGCCCTCAAAAACGGCCAACCCTACTTCCGCGTCCACTGCTTCCCCTTCCGCATGACCCCCCAACGCATGGCCCACACCAAGGACCACCAGTGGGAACCCTTCTGGAAAAACCTCAAAGAGGGCTACGACCTCTTCGAAAAAAACAAAACCCCTCCCAGCGCCACCGTCCAAAACAAACGCTACTCCTTCAAATAAGGGTCATCCGTCCCCCGTCTCCCCACCCCGTGGCGTGACCGTCCCGCCTTGCCCGGGCGTAGCCTCCGGCGAAGACTGGGTCGCATGCCCTCCCCCGCGTAGCGGCGCCTCTGCGAGGCGTCGGCGGCTCCACCTCCGTCAGTCCAGCACCCCTCCCACCCCTCCCACCCCCCATTCCGAAATCCCCAATAACCAATAACCAATAACCAATAACCAATCCCCGCATAAAAAATCCCCCCACTCGTCCCGAAGAGGAACCCCAACCTCTTCCCCATGAAACTCCCCGCCCTCCTCCTCGCCTCCGCCGCTCTCCTCACCACCGCCAGCGCCCAACTCCCCGACCCCGCCGAACTCCTCGGCCTGCGCCTCCCCACCCACCACCAGCCCCTCCCCGCCGCCCGGGTCAGCGTCGCCGGCGATACCGTCCTCCTCCACCTCCCCGGCCGCCCCGCCGTCGCCATCTACCGCTCCGAGTTCAACCTCCGCGGCGCCCTCACCTCCCCCGACGGCAAACTCGTCGCCATCGTCCAAGGCACCGGATCCGCCGGCGACTGGATCACCTTCCTCCACCGCATCGACCAATCCAACGGCAGCCGCTTCATCGCCGAACCCCTCCACGACGCCGTCCACAAATTCCTCGACCTCCTCTACAGCATCGATCCCGATCTCCAGGTCAAACCAGCCCGCCTCCGCCTCACCCCCGTCACCGTCTTCCCCAGCGGCGAATTCCAATTCACCCTCACCGGCGACAACGACCTCCTCGGCCACCACCACTCCCTCGTCATCACCGAAACCGCCCAACCCGTCATCTTCGAAGGCTACGACCAATAACCGTTCCGACTTCCTAGTTGAGGCCCTTCAAATAAGCAAACACCCGTCCGGACCGAAATGCACCGCAATCAGACGAAATCAGGGATCCGTCCCACGTCACCGTGACCGGCTTGCCCACCCCCTGCTCCTCGCTCGCCACCAGCTCCCCCTCAAACCCCTTCCACAACTCGAAACTCAAGCGCTCCTCCTCCGGCGTCCGCGCCCCGCCCTTGCCGTCCAACGGCGCCTTCACCTTGTCCTTCTTCGGCACCTTCTCCTCCGGCCAAGTCGGAGCCCCCTCCGTCGGCGGCAATTCCTTCAGCGTGATCTCCTTGAACTGCACCAGAAATTTCCCGCCCCCGTGCGCCTGCACCCCGAACAATCCATCCCACGGAATCGCCTTGTCCGCCTCCGTGTAGTCCAGCGCCGCCACCCCGTTGATCCAACTCCGGATCCGCGGCCCCTCGCACAGGATCCGGTAATCATTCCACTCCTCCCAGTCATGCACCACCTTCGCCAAGGCCTCCGCATCCACCGGCTCACCCACCACCTTGTTGCGCCGTGACTCATCATAGAGCTTCCCCCACCACCCGATCCCCGCATCCACCTGATACCCACTCATTAGCAAGAACCCACCCCCACCGGGAGAGCCGGTTTACAATCCGCCCCCCAGACTCCGCTATGGACTCCATCCCAATTCTCCCCCCTCCCCTCCCGCCACCCCCCTCTCAAAACAGCCATCCCCCGCCGCATTTTCCACCCTCCGACTTGATTCCCTCTCCCCCTTGGTCATCAATAGCGCCGTGTTTCCGCCCATCTTCCTGGTCGCCTTCACCGGGCACCGCCCCGGCGACGGCCCCGGACGCTCCCGCGAAGAACTCGAGGCCGTGCGCCCCGCCATCCGCCAGGCCCTCACCGAACTCGAGGACCTGGCCAAAGCCCAGAACGGCACCATCGAGATCTACTCCAGCATCGCCTCCGGTTCCGACACCATCGCCTGCGAAGTCGCCGACGACATGGGCCTCCCCCTCCTCGCCGGCGTCGAACTCGTCCTCGTCGCCGTCGCCCTCGCCTTCATGCTCTCCCATCACCACCTCGGCACCCAGAAGACCTGGCTCCACTGCCGCTTCGCCACCGAACTCCTCCGCAGCATCGAAGCCACCTCCGGCATCCTCGACCCCCTCCATCCGCAGAGCAAACACTACCCGCCCCACTGGCACCGCTTCGCCCTCTCCGCCACCCTCGCCCTCCTCCGCGAACGCCCCCCCACCACCAACTTCACCAAACTCAAGGCCCACTACCTCGACAAGCGCATCGACAACCAACTCAACTACTTCCGCTCCAAACTCGCCAAAGCCACCCCCCTCGCCCGCTGCTTCGGCAACATCGCCTCCTGGTCCGCCTGGGCCGCCTTCTTCGCCGTCCTCGGGGCCTTCAGCTACAAACTTTTTCACTTCGGTGATCACCAATCCACCTCCCCCGGCATCGGCTTCTTCGTCTACCTCCTCCCCATCGCCCTCCCCCTCCTCGCCGGCATGGCCTCCTCCCTCCAAACCTCCCTCGACATCGGCCGCCGCAAGGTCCGCTACCGCGAAATGATCGACAACCTCGAGTCCTCCTGCCACTGGATCGAACAACTCCAGACCCCCCTCAACCTCACCCTCGCCGCCGCCCGCGTCGAATCCGTCCTCCTCGACGAACAAATCGAATGGATGGCCGCCGCCGAAGCCGGCCAAGGCCACTAATGTGGCGCGACCGTCCCGGTCGCATGCCCTCCCCAACAACGACAGCATCCTCCCTCCCCCTGTTCACGCCTCCGCGCCAGGGCCGTTCCCGTCCTCCGTCCCCCAAATTCATCATTGGACCTTCCGCCTTCGATGTTCGACCCTCCCACCCGTGTTCGCCAAACTCCTCGCCCTCTTCATCCTCGTCCCCCTCGTCGAGCTCTATCTCTTCCTGATCCTCGGCAGCCGCATCGGCCTCGGCCCCACCCTGATCATCATCGTCTTCACCGCCATCCTCGGCGCGGCCCTCACCAAATCCCAGGGTGCCCGCGCCCTCGCCCGCTTCCGCCAAGCCTCCGCCGAAGGCCGCCTCCCCCACAACGAGGTCCTCGACGGCCTCCTCATCCTCATCGCCGGTGCCGTCCTCCTCACCCCCGGATTCCTCACCGATACCGTCGGCTTTCTCCTCCTCGTTCCCCCCGTCCGCGCCATCCTCCGCACCCGCCTCGGCACCTACCTCAAATCACGCATCAAGATCGTCCCCGGCACCACCCCGCCACAGGAAACCACACCCGCTCCACCCCCCGGCAATGGACAGATCATCGACGTGGAGGTCATCAAGGACGAGTGACCCGTCCCTCCTCCGCATCACTTCGCAGGCACCGCCGGCACGATCAACTTGCGGGCCCAGATGTTGCGATAGCGCACCGGATTGCCGTGATCCTGCAGGCTCAGACCCCCGGCTCCCGACTTACCTCCCGCCTGCACCGAAAACTGCGTCACGATCCCGTTGTGCAGCACCGTGATCGACCCGGCTGCACCACCTTTCCATCCGCTCCCTTCTTCTCCCGAATGCAAATGATGTCGTAGCTCTGCCACTCGCCGGGACCACGACTCGCATTGACCAACGGCACGCTCTGCTTGTAGAGCGCCAAGGCCTGCCCGTCCGGGTAGGTGTCGTTCTGAAAGGAATCGAGCACCTGCACTTCCGGATACCCGCCGATAAACACCCCGCTGTTCCCCCGCCCCTGACTGTTCCCCGAAACTTCCTCCGGAGTCCGCCACTCGATGTGCCACTGACAGTCTCCTTCGATCTGCTCCCGCGTCTCCACCGCCCCTTTCCCCCTCACCACCTCCATGTAGCCGTCCTTCACCAACCACGGCGCCGCGTCCCCCTCCTCCTTCTTCCCGCCACCCTTCCACTTCGAAAGATCCGTCCCATCGAAAAACACCACCGCATCAGAAGGTGCCGCTCCGGCCTGCTCCGCCGTGGACATGCCCGGCGGCGTGATGACCGCCGGTCGATGACTCTCGACCTTCTCCTTCGCCCAACGCCCCGCCTCCGCCGTGGCCACCGGGGCCGACTCCTCGGCGTGGAGCACCGAACCAAGGACAAGGAAAATTGCTGTAGCGGATGGTCGAATGTGCATGGCTGATGGTGTCTGTGTTTCTTGAGGAGGGCGTCTGACAGGGCACCCATCCCCGATTCACCGTTGTAGCGCCCAATCTGATCGCCGTCCCGATCAGGATTTCGCACCCCGCCCCGGGGCGATTGGCCCCGCCCACTGAAGCGTTCTCTCACCCTCCGGTTCATGCGAGCCTATATCCAAGGCGCTCCCCCTCCCGGGATCACCGCCCCATCACCTGAACCCTGTAGAACCGCGCCTGCGCCACACTCGGCTGGCTGCCGGTTACGCTGCCGTCGTCCACCCACTGCTTCAGGCCCCCGTCACCGTCCACCACGTCCGAGCCGGGATTCCAATCCAGCAGATCAGGACTCCAATACACCCGGTACTCCCGGCCTGCGTTGGTGGGAAAGGAAACCTCCACATTGCCCGTCACCAGATTGTACGTCGTGGACCATTCGTAGTGGTCGGCGCTGCCGGGGAGCAACCCGAACAGGAACTCCTCGAGATTGCTGAGTTTGTCCCCGTCGGTGTCCAGCAGGGCGTCCGCCGGGTCGAAACGGTCCAACCCGTTCGCGATCTCGAATTCGTCCGGAATCCCGTCGCCATCGGAATCCGCGGCTCCCTGCTTGATCAGGGTGAAGGTGTCCGGAAGGCTGCCGTTCTCCCGCACGAAGGTCGCGTCAAGCCGGTTGCCCTCCACATCCAGCACCAGAGAACCGAGATTGTTGAGGCTGATAAAATGGGCCGGGTGGTTCAGGGACCCGCCGCTGGTCTTCCCGGACGAGCCGGGCACCGCATAGACCGCCCCGAAGTGCTCGCGGGGTCCCGTCAGGGGCTTGATGTAGGCCCCGTCCCCCGCCGGTCGCCCGTCGCCGGGGTCGCGCTTCATCGCCGGGGTGAGCGTCCCGGACAATCCGTAGTGCCCATCCAGCAGGAAACTTCGCTCATACGAATGGCTGTGGCCGCTGAGCACGAGGTCCACCCCCCCGGCTTCGAGGATCGGCAGGATGTTCTGCCGCATCTCCACCATCGAACCGTCGCTGTCAGTCAGGCTGTCCGAGTTGTGCGAGCCTTTCGTGTAGGGCGGATGGTGGAAATAACAAACGATCCAGGTGCTGGTGGTGGCGGCCAAGTCGAGGGTCAGCCAGTCCGCCATCGCCCCGGTGGGCGAACGGCTGGCCGTCATCGAGTCAAGGCTGATGAAGTGGATGTTCCCATAGTCGAACGAGTAGTAATGCTCCGAACCAGAAACCACCCCGCCGCATTCGCCGTTCTTCGGAAAGGTGTAGATGTCGAAATACGGATAGGTGTCCACGAAGGCGGTGCCCTGGCCAGTTTCGTGGTTGCCCAGACAGGACCAGAACGGCACGCGCGTCATGAGGCTCCCGTAAACATCGAACAGCTTCTCCTGAAACTCGCTGTCGGATCCCACATTGTAGGCATTGTCGCCCAGTTCGAGGACCAGATCCGGATCCCGCACCCCCGTCCATGTATAGAAGGCGTCGCGCACATTGGCCTGGCCCACAGTACCGGTGCCCGCGTCCCCCAGCACCCAGATCCGCGTGGCTGGCGTGCTTCCCGCCGCCGGCGGAGTGGTGAAGGTGTGCGCACTGTCACCGCCCGCCAGCGTGTCGTCGGCCGATCCGATGCTGTAAAAATAGGTCGTCTCGGGCGTCAGTCCGACCAAGGTCACCTCGTGATCGGTCCGCCACCCCGTTTCATCCGACATACCGGTCAGACTACCCGGTTCCGGGCCAAATCTCACCCGCCCGGCGATGTATTGGCTACTGCGCCAGCGTATCGTCATGGTGGTGGGGCCGGCCTGTTGCAGATAAGCCCCGCGGGTCAGCGTTCCCGAACCGGCCGTCGCATTCACCGGCACCGTGACCACGCTGGAAACGACCACATTGTCGTCGTTGTCCGTGGCCCGCGCCGTGAGCCCGTAGAGGCCCGCCGGCACGTCCGTCCAGCTGTATGCAAACGGCTCCCCCAGCGACTCGCCCAGTTTCGTCGCGCCATTGTAAAACTCCACCTTCGTGACGGTCCCGTCGGAATCCTGCGCATCCGCCCCGAGGGCAATCACCGCAGGGGCGACGAACACATCGGCCACCAGCGGCGAGGTGAGCGAAACCGTCGGGGGATCCCCCACCACACCCACCACCTCGAGCGTGACGTTGTCGAGGCCCACGATCTGGTCCGGCGAGGTGGCCGTCGCATTGTCATCCACCCAGCGCAGCAGGAGCGTGGCCCCCGGCACCCATCCCGCGCCCGGCGGAAAATCGGTGGGCGCCACAGTGGTCACCCCGACGGATTCCGGCACCTGCACCCCCGGACCGGCCAAGGTGGGGTTCAAGACCGCCACGTTGGTCCACGTCGTCCCCTCGTCCAAGGAATAAAAAAGCCAGTAACCCGGCAGCTCGTTGGCCGTCGGCGAGGTAAACCGGCGGATGTCGTAACCGATCCGCAGGGAGGAGACGGTGCCGTCCCCGGTGTTCTCGACCTGCCACTACAGCGCCACTCCCTGCGTGCCGGTGGGCGATGTCCCAAGGGCGCGATCAGACGGAGACGCGCCCGTTGCAAGGTTGTACCCCTCCGTGGCACTCCTCTGGGTGCTCGGGTCGGTCACCGCACTCAGGCTCGCATTCACCGTCCCCCCGCCCACCTCCGCCTCCGGGATCGCGGACGTCCAGGTGGAGCTGGATCCGCCCGCATACCCGAAAAAGGACCACCCCGCCGGCGGCGCGGTGCCCGCCGGGCCCATCAAGTCAAAGTCCTCCGCGAATGACAGCGGCGGCCCCTGCACATCGATCAAGACGCTCGCCGAGGTGGTCACCCCGCCGTCGTTGTCGGTGGCCTGGGCGCTCAGGCTGTGGCTGCCCGGCGTCGGGGCAGCCCAAACAAAGCTGTGCGGGGCCGCCACGGTCTCCCCCAGCTTCACGGCCCCGTCAAAATACTCGACCTTGCTGACCACCCCGTCCGTGTCGGAGGCGTTCACAATGATCGTGACACTCCCCGCCGCCACCGGCCCCGCCTCCGGGGAGGTGATCGCCACGGCCGGTGCCACATTGTCCACATTGGTCACCGTGATTTCCACCGGAGCAGAAACCAGGAAGGCGTCGTCGTCATCGAAGGCGGTCGCGGTGAGGGTGTAACTTCCGGTGAAGACGCCGGACCAGACGAGGTCATACGGAGCGCTGGTATCCTCGCCAACCAACGCGCCGTTGGCCCGAAATTCCACCCTCACCACCGTCCCGTCGCTGTCACTCGCGGCGGCCGAGAGGGAAACGGCGGCCGGGGCATCGAACATCTGCCCCGCCGTCGGCGCGGTGAGCGCCACGCTCGGCGGCGTGTTGTCCACGAAGACATGAACCACTGCGGAGAGCGCATCCAAACCGGAATCATCGGTCACCACCGCGCTCAGGACATGGGTCCCTCCGGGCGCCCCGTCCCAGGCGAGGGAATAGGGCGCGCTGTCGTCCTCGCCCAGCTTCGTGCCCCCGTCGAAAAACTCCACCCGCACCACGCTCCCATCCGCATCGTCCGCGGTCGCCCCCAGATTGATGGTCGCCCCCAGCGCGAAACTCGCCCCATCCGCCGGACTGGAGAGTTCCACGGTCGGAGCGACTGGCACCACCGTGCTGAAGCTCCGCGTCTCCGTCGTCACCACGTTCGACCCGTCGCTCGCCGAGGCCCGCCATTCATACACCTTGCCCGCCTCCAGCCCGGTCCACGCGAGATTCGCGGAGGTCCCACCACCCGCCACATTCACCGTCCCAAGCGGAATCCAATCCGTGACCGGCTCCTGCATCTCGTAGTCCAGATCATACGCCGCCGTCCACGAGGGAATCGCATCAGAGGAATCCACCGCACGATCCAGCGTCGGCGAATAGGACTCCACATGAATCTCGTTGAGCGACGGACGAAAGGTGAGGACCCGCAGGAAGCCGTTGCCGCCGTTCTTCGTGTCCTTGTAGTCGGACAGGATCGAGCGGACCGTATGACCCTGGTAAACATCCTCGCGGCGGCCCTCCCCGTTCCGGTGGCCGCAGAGCATGAGAAACAGATTCGGGTTGTCCTTCAGCGCGTCGTAAATGTTCTGCCCCTGCGTGCTGAAGCCTGCCGGATCCCCGGGCTCGAGGATCCAGTGGCTCGTGACGATCGCCCGCCGCTCCGGATACGCCTTCAGCAGTGCGTCGGCCCAGTCGAGCACCGGTTGATAGAAACTCAGCGCCCTCAGATCATACTCCAGGTGAATGATGATGAAATCCAGTCCGCTGGCACTGAAGAGTTGGTAGTTGTTGTTGTTCTTCGCACCGAAACGCCCGCCAAAATACGGCCGTCCATCCCACCGCGCGAAGTTGAAATACTGGTTGTAAAAATTGGTAGTCCCTCCCGCGTCGCCGAACGGTTGCTGGTCATGATTGCCGGGTGCGCAAGCCCAGGGAATGCCATGCCCCCGCAGGGTGGTGAGGGGGTTCTCGATGAGCTTTTGCGCGGTATCCGCCACAATCCATTCGCTCTCGATCCCATCCCCGTTTTGCGCGAGGTCGCCCATGTGGCTGACAAAGGCGATGTTCCGCGCCGCACGGTTGTCCACGATCCACTGGGTCTGCGCGTTGTAGATCGCCGCCACCGCCCCCGTCCCGCCCGGGGATGGATTGCGACCGGTGTTCTCGGAATAAAACTGCGTGTCGGGAATCGCGATGAGGCTGAAATCCGGGCCCGGCGTGACCGGCGGGGCCACCCGGCCGTAAAAGGTCACCCCCAGCGCGTCCCCCTCCGAGTCCGCGAGATCGACCGCCAGATTGATGGAGGCACCGACCCCCACCGCCCCATCCGCCGGCCCCGTCGGAGTGACCGTCGGCGCAGCATTGCTGGCATCGAAGGCCCGGGCATTGATCCATGCCGGGAGCACCGTCCCGGAAAGCGTGCCGGCAGGCGTCGCCACCCCACTTTCGTTGCTGCCGGTCGCGGTGGTTCCGGACGCCTCGTCGAATCCGAATCGGGCCAGCATCCCGGCTTGTCCGGAGGTGATTTCCACATCCTTGCGGCCCGCAATCTCCGCCGCACTGCGCACCACGTCCCAGATGCGGACCTCGTCGATGATGCCCTGAAAAAAGCCGGCCACCGCCCCGGTGGATTTGATGGTGGCCCCGACACCGAGCCCCTGGATGCTGTCGTCGCGCGGCACCACTCCCACGAAGGTGGCCGGCGAGCCAGGCGGCACGGAAACCGTCTCCTCCACCCCGTCCACATACAGCTTCCAGGTCGCCGTGGTGGTGTCGTAGCTCGCCGCGAGGTGATACCAGACCCAGTCCTGCAGCACGGTGGAGCCGACTACCGGAAAATTCTGGCCCGCGTTGTAAGCCGTACCGTTGTTGGTGGCATTGAGTTGTTCGAAGTCCGCCACCAGCCTGCCGGTGGAATCAATCCCCAGGAAATAGTTCGCGTCCTTGTTGCTCCCGTCCGCCTCCCCCACCCCCTTGGCGATCAGCGGAACCGCCGACACCCCTCCGGTGCCGGTGCTCGCATTCACCCCGGGACCGGTGCGCACGACCCGGCATTCCACCGTGAAATCACTCGCCCCGAAGGCGGTCGCACTCGCCGCACCCTGGCCCATCGTCACGTGACTGCTGTTGCCGTCGAAATAGAGCCCGCTCTCCTCGTCCGCGAGAAAGTGAACGTCGTCCACCGCCAGTCCCTGCTCGTTGCCGCTCTCGTTCGCATCGCTGAACCGGAGCCAGAGCTCCTGCCCCGGCGCCCACGAGAGGCCCGTGACCACCACCGAGGCCTTCGCGCTATTCGCGGCCGCATCGCCATCCAGCGCCGTGGCCGTCGTCCCAGTCGCCATCGGCGCGGTGAAAGTCCCACCCGGAACAGCCGTCCACGTGCCGCCGACAAGATCCGCCGCCCCCACCTGGTAATCGATGAGGATGGTGTGCGCGGTCGCCGCGCTGCTCTTGAACCACTGCTCCCCGGTATAAAACAGGGTGAACCGCGTCAGGGTCTGGCCGGTGTTGTTCACGAACCGCACCCCGTAGAGGACCGGGCTGTTGCCCGCAAAATTGCTCGTGGCCCGCGATCCCAGGGCACGGTCCGGACCAGAGGCCGCTCCGAAGCTGAACAACCCGACGTTGTTGACTGAGGCGCTGGTGGAATCAAACGTCGCAGCCGCGCCCCCCACCGTGCCATCCGTCACCGAGAAGGTGGCCTTGTTCGCATACCACCCCGGAAGAGTCACGTTGTCAGTCCAGGTTTGATTAAGCGTGTTGTTCACCGGTCCCGGCAGGGAATCGAAGTCCTGACTGTAGATTCCCCCGTTGTAGTCCACCTGCGCCGCAAGCGGACCGACGAGGATCGAAAGCAGAAACAGGGCACGGAACAGATTCAGGGGCATTGGGGGGATGGGGTGATGATGTGTTCGAGTGATTTGATGGCCTGTTGAGCCTGTTCCAGCAGCAAGCTCATGGAGTGCGATCCGCGCTCCAGGTTCGGCAGCGCGAGAAGATGGTCGCGCAACTGCGTCCAGGCCGCCCGCGAGTCCTCCAGACGTCCCGCCTGCGCCAGAATGCTGGCCCGCTTGGCCATCCACGGTTCCGGACGGGGGGCCAAGGCCTGCAGGGCCGCCACGCGCGAGAGGGCCTCATCGAAGAGACCGAGCGACACTTCGAGCGTCAGCGCCCTGTCCGCCAACGCGGGGAGCTCGCCGAGTCTGGCTATCCCCGCCTGCAACTCCTTCACCGCCTCCGCCGGTCGCTCCTGCGCGAGCAGGGCGTCCGCGGTCTCGATGTAGAGATCGGGTTCCGGAGTCCTGCTCTTGGCGAGAGCCTGTCGAAAATCCGCCACTGCCGCCTCGCCATCACCGATCTTCAGCATCAACCGCGCCCGCGCCGCGGAGCCCTCCGCGACCTCCGGACTGGATCGCACAAACCCGTCGAGGGCCGTCCGCGCGGCCTCCAACTCGCCGCCCGCCATCCACGCCTGCCCACGAACGAGATCGACCGGATACGTCCCCGGCGCCAGCGATTCGGCCTTGTCGAGGTCCGGCAGCGCGGCCTTCCAGTCGCCGTGCAGGCAGTGCAGGCGGCCGCGGTGAAACCAATGCGCGGCATTGTCCGGCTCGGCCGCGATCAGTTCGTCGCTCCGCTTGATCTCCTCGTCATACCCCCCATGCCCAAAGGAAACATCCGTCACGAACAAAGGAGTCAGGATCGCCACCATCAGTCGCAAGGGAGCGGAAGCGGTCCTCCAGAAGAGACCCGTTCCAGGAACGCTCAGCGGCAGGGCCGCATCAGAAGCGGGAAGCATGCGCGGGGGGCGGGGGGCGGGGGGCGGGGGGCGGGGGTAGCGGTTTTTGTCGGGATCAGGGAGGGGCTCCCCGCCAGATCCGCGTCATCAGAATTTCGGGGCACAAGAACTAGTCCGAAACGGCCCCGGAAGGGAGCATTTTCCGCAGGGCTCCTGAATCGGGTGCCGACACAAGGGAGACTTGAATCCGAAACACGGAGAGTAACCACTGGTTTTCCTGATTCCGCAAATTGATTAAAAAAAAATCCTGCGGAAATCCTGAACATGGGATCTGCCAAATCAGTTGACGACGGATGAATGCAAAAAATCAGTGAAATCAGTAGTCAAAAACTCCCTCTGTTTCCCTTGTGTGTGGGCTCAGGCTGTGGAATTCGGCTTTCCGGGCCGCTTCCATCTTGATCGATGCCGCCCCTCAGCCGCGTATTCCGGCCATGCGCACCGTCCTCTCCCTTCTCCTCGCCATCCTCTCCCTCCCCGCCAGCGCCGAGGTGCACCGCTACCTCTACTGCTCCTCCCCGGACGGGGCCCAGGCCGAGGGCAAATCCGGCACCGGACTCCTCGTCTTCGACATCGACAACGGCCACAAGTTCGTCCGCCGTATCGACATCCCCATCTTCAAGGAAGGCCTCCGCGGACTCACCGGATCCACCGCCACCAAACGCCTCTACTACTCCACCACCAACCGCCGCCTCGGGGCCTTCGATCTGGAGACCGACAAGGTCGTCTGGGACCAACAATACCCCGCCGGCTGCGACCGCTCCTGCATCACCGCCGACGGCAAACTCATCTACGCCCCCACCGGTTGGTGGTATAAGGGCCCGGACAGCGGCTTCCTCGTCATCGACCCCCAAAACGGCAACCTCCTCAAACGCATCACCGTCAACACCGCCGCCCACAACAGCATCGCCAGCCTCGACGGCAAATTCGTCTACCTCGGCACCACCACCACCCTCACCCAGTTCGAGGCCGCCACCGGCAAATCCCTCCAAACGATCACCCCTGTCGGCGAACAGGGCGTCTTCCCCTTCACCGTCACCAGCGACAACTCCCGCGCCTTCATCTGCCTCGGAGCCCACGTCGGCGTCGATGTCATCGACCTCACCGCCGGCAAGGTCCTCCATCGCGTCTATGCCATCAACCCCGACGACGGCAAAAAAATCTCCCACCGCACCCACGGCGCCGGCCTGACCCCCGACCAATCCCAACTCTGGCTTTCCGATCAACAGGGCAGGCGCCTCTATACCTTCGACATGACCGTCACCCCGCCCAAACAAACCGGCCATGTTGACCTCGGCATGGGCGGCCATGGCTGGATCACCTTCTCCCTCGACGGCCAATACGCCTACTCCCACACCCCCGACATCTTCGACGTCAAAACCCGCAAAAAGGTCGCCACCCTCCGCGATGAACACGGCCAGGAATTCGCCTCCTCCAAATTCATCGAAGTCCACCTCGACAACGGCAAGGTCGTCAAGGTCGGCAACGAATTCGGCCTCGGCCGCGTCCAACCCTGATCACCACGCTCCCCCCACCCCGTGGCGTGACCGTCCCGTCTGCCCGGGCGTAGCCTCCGGCGAAGACTGGGTCGCATGCCCCGCCCCATCCGTGGCGGCGGTCTCCAACCATGAGTGTTCGGCAGGAATCGTGCCCTAACAATCTGACGGGTTGGCCCGGATCCAGGGTTGAATTTCCAGGGACCAATTTCCAAATAAATTCCAAGCACCAGGTTCCAATTCGGGAAACGAATCGAAGGAGAGGCCTCGTCTCGGGCTCTCGTGCTTGTCATTCGCGGTTCCAGATGCGGCAACGAGCTTCAGCACTTGAGATTTGGTCTTGGATTTGAAATTTATTTGGAAATTGTCGGTTGGAAATTTTCAGGAGGTAGCCTCGGCGGGAAATGGCCCGGCTTTCATTGAGGGCCATGACCAGTTCAGCATTCACCATGCCCAACACGTTTGGTTTCCAACCGCCCAGCCGAATCCCCCGCACAGTGGCGTGACAGTGGCTGCTGCGGCTCGCAGCAGTCCGTATCCGCCGCGGCTCGCGGCGTTTCATGGAACCACCCAGACCTCACCCCTGCTTCTCAATATAATCCAACAGCAACCGCACCCCCACCCCCGTCCCGAGCGCTCCGCCCTGATAGTCCCGCTCCGTCGCCCCCCACGCGCTCCCCGCAATGTCCAAATGCGCCCAGGGAATATCCCCCACGAAGTTCGACAGAAACGCCCCACCCGTCGAGGATCCCGCCCCCGTCCCCGGACTGCTGATGTTGCGCAAATCCCCCACCTTCCCCTTCATGTCCCGCTTGTGAAACTCCAAAATCGGCAGCGGCCAAACCCCCTCCCCGGTCGCCTGACCCGACGCCACCAACGCACCGATCAGCGCCTCGTCGTTCCCCATCGCCCCGGTCAATTCATGACCCAGCGCCACCACCACCGCCCCGGTCAGCGTGGCGAGATCGATCAGCACGTCCGGCTTGATCGTCCTCCGCGCATGGGCCAGCGCATCAGCCAAAATCAGGCGTCCCTCCGCATCGGTGTTGAGCACCTCAATGCTCGTCCCGTCGCACGCCGTCACCACGTCGCCCGGCTTGTTGGCCATTCCGTCCGGCATGTTCTCCGAAGTCGGCACCAACCCATGCACCTCCACCTCCGGCTTCAGCGCCGCCAGCGCCTGAAACACCCCCAGCACCGCCGCCCCACCAGACATGTCGTACTTCATCTCGTCCATCTTCGCGGACGGCTTGATGCTGATCCCACCCTGGAGCTCGGACCGTCCCCGCCCACCGGAAGCGCCGTTGCCGCAAAAGAGCGAATCGGTCCGCCCGATGAAGGAGCGGCACAAAAAGCCCCGCTCCGGCGTGAACCAAAGCGGAGCTTCTCATAGAGCAGCGAGTCCGACTTCTGAGCCCGGATCCACCCTTAATCGTAAGCGTTCTCCCCGTGGGCCGTGGTATCGAGGCCCTGTTCTTCGGCCCGCTCGTCGATCCGCAATCCGCCACAGCACAATTTGGCGATGAACAGCGCGATCACCGAAACCCCGGCGCTCCAACCAATCGTGACCAGAACACTGAGGACCTGCTTCATGAGTTGCCCGTCCCCATGTTCATAGCCCTCCCGAATAAAGACGCCGGTGAGGATGGCCCCGATGATCCCGCCGATGCCGTGCACCCCGAAAACATCGAGACTGTCATCATACTTCAGCTTGTGCTTCACAACGGTCGCAAAGTAATAGCCAGCCAACGAGGAGAGCACCCCGATGACGATGGCGCCGAGCACCGTGGTGCTGCCGGAAGCAGGCGTAATGGCGACGAGGCCGGCGACGGCTCCAGTGGCGACGCCCACCGCGGTCGGCTTCTTGCTGATGATCCATTCCAAGGCCATCCAGGTGATCACCCCTGCGGCAGTGGCAACTTGAGTGACCAGCATGGCCATCCCGGCGCTGCTACCGGCACCACCGGCGCTCCCGGCATTGAATCCGAACCAGCCAACCCAGAGGAGCGCGGCGCCAATCGCGGTGAAGGGAACGCTATGGGGCATGAGAGGGGCGGAACCGAAGCCTTTCCGCTTGCCGACCATGATACAGGCCACCAGACCGGCGATGCCGGCATTGATGTGCACCACGGTGCCCCCTGCAAAATCAATGACCCCCCACTGGGCGAAAAGTCCGCCACCCCAGGCCATGTGCCAGACAGGGATATAAGAACCGATCGTCCAGAGCGTGACAAAGATCAACACGGCCGTGAACTTCATGCGCTCCGCAAAGGCCCCCACGATCAGGGCCGGGGTGATGATGATGAAGGTCATCTGAAACGTGATGAACACACTTTCCGGAATCGTTCCGACCAGTCCCTCGGCGGTCAGATTCTTCAACATCAGGTTATCCATGTTCCCGAAGAACCTGCCCCCTTCGCCTGCGGCGAGAGAGTAGCCGAAGGCGACCCAGAGGAGGGACATGATGCCGGCAATGGCGAAGCACTGGACGAGCACACTGAGCACGTTCTTGCGGCGGACCAAACCACCATAGAAAAGAAACAACCCCGGGAGAGTCATCAGCAGCACCAACACCGTGGAGGTGAGCATCCAGGCGGTATCGCCGGTATCGAGCTGGGGTTCGGCCTCCTGCGCAAGCAAGGGGACGGAACTAAGGAGGAGGACCATGGCGGAAATTAGCCACTTCCAACGGAGGGATCGGGTGTTCGGATTCATTGCACTTTGGTTGATTGATTCAAAAATCGGACCGGATTGCCCTGTCATCGGGCCCCATCCGGCGGATTCATGATTATTGGAGGCCAAAAACAAAGCAGGACTAATGCCAACTGGGTCGAAGCATGAATTTATTTCATGCCGCCGCTCCGGCCTCCATTCCCGGAGCCCGGCCGGCGAGCAGTCCCCGTTCCACTCATCAATGCCCCGGGCGAACCGGGCTCTGAAACGCAGCACCAGTTAATGATTGATTTTTACTGGAAAGTTGCCACATTTACAACTTTCCACTCAAATTCATGCAATTCGCGATCCCCAACGAGCCCATTTTGAATATGGGCTACATGCGCCATGCCCTCGCTGGAGTCGCCGATCAGCGGGGGAAGATCGCCCGTTTGCTTGGGACCGGCGATTTGATTTCGCTCCGTCGCGGGCTGTATGCCAGTCGCCGGAATCTCGATCCACTTTGCCTCGCGGGACCCATCTACGGCCCTTCCTACATCAGCTTCGAAACCGCACTCTCCCGGCACGGAATGATTCCGGAAGGAGTCACCGAAATCCTCTCGGCCACCATCAAGCGCGCCGCCTCGTTCGAGAACGCCTTCGGCCGTTTCCGTTACCAGCCGATTCCCAAGGCCATTTATCCGGTCGGCATTCTTCGTGTCACCGATTCCGACCTCCCGTTCCTCATCGCCAGCCCCACCAAGGCGCTCATCGACCGGATTGCGCGTGAGCCCGGATTTCGTTCCATGGCCGAGGTGGCCCGCTGGTTGGAGGGGATGCGCGTCGAGCTGCCCTCCGGACTGGAGCGTGCGCAGCTCACCGAATGCGCGGAGGGCTATGGCCGGCCATCGGTCCGTTGGCTCCTCCGCTTTGCCGAAAAGAACCGCCTCCTCAACTCATGAACGCCGCCCTTCAGGACATGCTGGACGCCTACCACCTCACGCCACCACCGAGGTGCGCACCCAACTTCTGCCAAGTCCCTATCGGGTCACGCTCTACGACCTGGGCAGCCTCTTCGCGGGCAAGCTCCATGCCGTGCTTTGCCGGGGCTGGAAGCAGAGGGTCAAGGGCCGGGATTTTTATGATTTGGTCTGGTATGCCGGGCGCAAGGTTCAGCCCAATCTCAAGCACCTCGATGCAAGGATGCGCCAGTCGGGGCATTGGAACGGCGAACCCATCGATGGCGACACCCTGAGGCGCTTGTTGCGCGAGCGCTTCGAGGAAGTCGACTTCAAGCAGGCCGCCGAGGAGGTTCGGGTCTTCCTGCCCGACCCCCGCGAACTCGACCTCTGGTCGCTGGAGTTTTTCACCGACCTCGCCGCGAAAGTGAACGCCGATTGACCTCATCGTTTAGATGCCCCACTCCACGACCTGATTCTGTCAGGCCCTTCTTATTTGGCCGTGCCATTCGTAGCTCGAACCTCCACCGCCGCAGGCCTTCCAGCCGTTCTCCCCCGCGAAAAGCTTCGAAGGGCATTCTTCGCCCTCATTCTTCGAGCGAAGAATGGCGGACAGGGTTTTCTGCCGCCTTCTTTGCTCGTTTTCCTTGTTTCATGGGCGTTCATTCGGATTAGGGTTGGGAGGTGTTCCGCAGAATGCCACGTCCTCGCCGGTCGGCTTTTGAGGAATCCTTGTGGAAAACACCTCCGTCTGTTTTCGGCAGTGAGGCCCTGACCCCCAGCGCTCGCCCCGGATGCGCCCCTGGCCGGTTGACGACTCGGATCTGCTCAGTGGGATGACGGCGGTAATCATGGGACTCTCTGCGTCTCCTCATCTGCCATGGTGCAGCCACCAATCAAGGCCGGATTTGGGGTGTGCTTCTTGTTGGCGACTCCGTCGACTGCAGTTCGCGTAGCTTCAGCGTTGCGAACGATTTCTTCACCCGTCACATGCTTCCGGACAGCTTCTTTGCCTCAGCGAATTCCCGCGAGAGATCGATGCCGCTGTCCATAGTGGGGTCGATCTGCCTGGACCCGGTCTACCTGGGGGCAACGAGGTGAATACCGGAGAAATTTCCGGGTATGCTCTTGAGTAGTAATTTTTGAGTGTCGCGATTGAGATTTCCGCTATCCCGCCTGTCGTTCAGATCAACCCCATTGACATCATTGCGGCTTTTGTCGGTGAGTCGTAGAATTGCCACTGGATGGCAGTGAGGATTGCATCCGGGATCTCGGAGATGTCGCGCTTGTTCTCGCTGGGGATGAGAATGCGTTTGGCACCGGCCTCTACGGCAAGTTGCATGCGTTCAGGAAGGGAACTTACTTTCAGAAGTAGTCCTTGGACGCTCATTTCTCCGAGCACCACGGTGCGCTCCAGCAAGGGCTTTTCGAGGAGGGAGGAGACCAGGGAGATGAAGAATGCCACGGCAGTTTCGCCGCCGTCCTTTGCTTGGTTCAGATTGATCGCCTGGAGACTGAAATCGTAGCTATCGAGATCCTTGGTGATACCCAGGTTCTTGAGATTACCCCGGAGGAATGCGTCGGCGGTTTTGATTCCTTCCTTCATGCCCTTGGAGAGATTTCCCAATGGAATTATTCTTCCTGACCCGGAATTGCACTGGGCTTGGAGGAGGAACAGCGCGAGGCGATTGTCTGCCTTATCAGTGCCAATGGTGTAAACGCTGCCAGGGGTGAGCTGTCCTTCGTTGATCAGGCTGCCTCCACCCATCTCTGGAACCGTTACGAAGGTCTCCTGACCGGACTCTTTGTCGATGTAGGAGAAGCTGGTATCCCAGTATTCGAGGCCACCCATTTTCTTGAGTTGCTCCTTCACGCGTCGGCGCATCTCCATCGCGTATTCGAGATACTCGCCCATTTCTTCCTTGGTGACTTCGCCGTCCGGATGGAGAAGTTTGATCAGGCCGGAAACGATCTTCCGCACAGCTTTCTGGTCGCGTCCCCCTAGATGGCTACCGAATTTGAAATCGCGCTCGGCATAGTCCGTGTAGCTGGACTTGCGAACCTGACGGAACACCTCGGCGAGGAAGTCGGTCACCAGTCCAAAATGGTTGGTGTAGGCGTCGTCGTGGGTCTTCTGGAACTCCCAGCCGGGAATGTATGCGTGGATGCGGTCGTAGAAGGCGGTGTCCATCTCCTTGGGCATCGGATAGAAGAGGTGCGAAGTGCGGACAATCGTCTCAATCTCGCCATCGATGTTCCCCACGAAGACCACCGAACCTTCGGCAGTGATGATGTCGCGGCCACGGCTGAAGGAGCCATCCTCCATGTAGCCTTTCATGATGTTGATACCGCTCTTGTCGGAGAAATTGATGCCTGCGGCTTCGTCGAAGGCAACCACGTCCCACATGCACACCAAACCGCGTTGTCCACTTGATAGGTTGACGAACATTTGCGCCGTCGTTGTCTGTCCGCCGGAGACGAGGTGGCAGTAGGGACTCATCTGCTGGTAAACGAAGCTCTTGCCCGTGCCGCGTGGGCCGAGTTCCACCGAGTTGAAATTCCTCTCCACAAAGGGCAGCAGGCGGAGCATGAAATGCATCTTCCGGCGTCTCGTGTAATAGGGGTGCTCAGGTTCGTAGCCCATCGAGCGCAGCAGCAGATCAAGCCATTGGTCACGGGTGAATAGCTTCCTGGCTGCCACGAACCCTTCGAGATTCCTGTTGGAGAGTTGAATAGGTCGGATCGACTCGATGAAGAACGGCCGGTTCTGTCCTTTGAAAATGAACGTGTCGTCGTAGCGCAGTGTGATCTCCGCCCAGACTCCGCCCATGAGCAGGCGTTCATGTTCCTTCACCAAGCGGTCATCGATATTGATGAAGTCGAGATTGAGGTTGGAAACCGATGCCCAGTATTTGTCGTGTGTCTCCACCAGCTTGACCGAGATCTTGTCGATCACCTCAAAGGTCGAGAATTGCTTGATCGACGATTTCACGGTTTCCCGCTCATCCGGCTTCACATACTTGGAGGCCAGGGTTTCCCGGACGAATTCCAATCCCTCGGCGATCTCTTTCTCATCAGTGGAAGCGCAATATTTACCGAGCAGGAACTCAATGACGAACGCCGGCACTCCGAATGATGTCCTCATCCTGCGCAGGAGATCCTTCCTTACGACCATGCCGGGGAATGCCTCGTTGGCGAGTAGGTCGAGCGTGTCTAGTTGGATGGGTTCGTCTGGCATGGTCTTGGGTGCTAAAGGTCGCGGGATGCGGTGAGGAGGATGCCCTTGGGGCCGGGGAATTGTTCGCCGGTGTCGGCGTCGGAAATGGCGAGTCGGAGTTGCTCTCCCTTTTGAATGGTGAATTTGGAATCGAAGAACAAAGTCACCGCGACTTCGCCGGTGGTTTGAAGATCGGCGGTCTTGGGCTCGCTGCGGGCCAGGACGGAGATGGCTCCACCCTTGCTGTCCCTGAAGACATTCAGCATCAGGTTCCTTGGCATGGCGGACATCGCTGATAGTTCACCTTCGCCGCTGATGTTGAGGGGCCTCAGTATCAATTTTACTGCGGCACTCGTTAGCCCGGCTCCGGCTCCAGCGAGAAGAATCTCAACTCCCACCTTTTGCTGCTTGGCGCGCTGCTTCGAGCAGAGCCTGGGTATCACCAGTTCCTGAAGGGTCGCGCCACCATGGCTGAATGACTTCTCTGTTTTGAAATAAGCGAAGCCGGGTGGGATCGCGACTCGGATCGATGGATCCCAAGGCATCGGCATGGACTTCACCGGGAGATCCGCCTCGGCGGGTATGATCGCATAACGCTCCTTTTTCACCAGGCACCACTCGGCAGGAAGCTGGACTTCCGGGGGAAGGTTCTCTTCGTCCATCAGAACAAATCCGTGATCCGTCACGACGGTCACCTCCGGGTAGCCCCATTGATGGAGCTTGCGGATCACCCGCGCGATCCGCTCCAGTTCCTTGTGAAGGTGGCGAATCAGGGCATCGCCATCGCCGTGGCCGATGCTATCCACCTCCTCATGCCCGAAAACGACGAGCAGCGTCGGAATTTTCGATGGCTTGGCACTGGCGTTTTCGACGGTGTCGATCTCGCGGCATTCGGCTCCTGCTGCAGTCATCTGGGCGATCCGATTGCTCCGTTGGCTGAGATCCAGTCCGCAACGTGCAGGAACCCGATCCTTGCCCTTCACCATGATGCAATCCGGTCCATGGCTGGCTGGCAGCAATGCGCTCATGCCGTATGGGGTGATGGTGGGGAGCATCGCCCGCATCGGGGAAACGGAAACCTCGCTGCCCGTGAGCATCGCCTTCAAGGCGAGTGCGCAGTCATGGCGAAGGGCGTCCACGATGACCACGGCACGTTTGCCTTTGGCCGACCAGACATGCGCCTCCATCTGCTCGGTGACAAAGGGAAGACCCGGGACCTCTGCGGTCTCAGAGGAGGTGAATGCCACGAAAAACTTCTGACTCAGTAAATTGGCGTAAGCGGCATAGGTGCGGTCGATGATCTTCGCCAGATCCACCAGGCCAAGTTCCTGGGCCTCGCCTTTCAGCCGCAGATGCGCTTGGTCCACCTCGGCGGCGAATTCCAAATAGACGCGCAGGCATTCAGCGCTCGATTTCGCTTCCTCCGCCGCTTTCCGGGCTTTCTCGGCAGCGCCTACAAATCGGGTGAAGCCATAGAGTGTTTCCCAAGAACCGAAAGTGCCGGCGCTGGCCTTGGTGTATTCCACCTCACGCTGTATGCCGGGCGATACCTCAGCCACGTTGCTGACAAATTGTGCGGGAGACTCGGCCAAATACACGAGCGACTGAACCGCATCTTCCCAGCGCTGGGTGACCAGATGGGGAAAGCCGTAGCTGGCTCCCTTCTTACCCTTTGCCCAAGATGCCAGGTTGATGTGTTGTTCCGCCTCCACGACATAGCGATCCCATGCTCCTCGGCAGTTGGCGTCACGGAGCCATCGGCGCACGAGGTTCAGATGGTTCTCGCGGAAGCGCATTGGAGGGATGCGGTCGGCAAAGGGAAAATCATGGGGCTCGCCATAGCCCATGAAGGCCTCGGTCAGGGCGAGCCGCTCCACGACACCCTTGATCCAAAGGACAGGATTATCGGTATCCGGGGTCTCACCCAGACGGTCGCGCACCGCAGATAGAAATTCATCGAGGTGTCCTTCCCCGCGCAGTGCTTCCCATTTCGCGTCCGGCTCCACCGCCAGATCGAGAAGGGTCTGGTCCACATCGCCAACCAAGCGGGATTGCACCAACTCGCTGGTCACGGTCTCCTCCCAAAAGGCGGGTGCGCGGCCAGCGAACTTCGCAGCATACTTTGATAGCAGCGATTCAGCCCCGCCATCGGTGATCTTGCGCTGTTCGCCGATGGAATCGGGCAGGCGGACTCCGGCGGCTTTGAGGAAACTGAAGAGAGAGGGCCGCTTGCCGCCGACTTTCCAATCCACACCGCAGATGTGGAATTCCAGCAGCAGTTCCAAATGATTCTTCCCGTTCTCATCCGCGCTGCTCATGCGCTCCTCGGGAAATGGCAGGTGAATCACCAGACGCGCTTTTGTATCTTCCTGCACGGCGAGCCAGACCTGCCGCTTGAGCCAGAGCTGTCCGTGCTTCTGCGAGCGGTCATACGCCAGAAGTTGGAACGGCGGGGTCTTCATTTCACCCAGGTAATGCGAGAAGATCGGCAGCAGGCGGGAGAACTCCGCGCTTGGGTCGAACCAAAGGCACACCCGCGCCCGTTTCTCGTGGGAGAAGCGCTGCTGGATCTGGGAAATGAAGGAGGTAGAGAGCATTCAGTGATTGAGGTCAAATCGTTGGCTCGTCGAGCAAGTCACGGAGGAATCGGCGGAGTTCTGCGATTCTTGGCTGCTGTCTGGCGGCACCTTCGAGCCATCGGTTATCGGATATTGAATTTTGGATCGCCTTGCCGGGTTTTAGAACGGAGGCGATGACACCGACTTGCGCTTTTCTTTCTCCCGCTGGAGCTCCGATGTCGTCAAGATCATCGCCATCAAGAACCAAGCGATTGATGTTAGAGAGATACACCAATGCGTTGGTCTTGAGATCGGCATAATTCTGATCGGCACAATCCAACAATAGATCTTCCAATGTTCCCGGATTGTGATTGTCCGGCATGATGAAGACCCCGCATTTCAGGACATCACCTGCGACGACACCAGCTTGGGCGGGAATCTCAAATCCAACGGGTTGCAGAATGCGAGCGGCTTCCGCTTCAACGGCACGCTGCATGCGAGGCATCCGGTCCGCTGGAACGCCTTTGTTGTCCGCGTCTAGCACAATACCGATGCTTTTAAACACAGAGGGCCGGATCGTGCGGATTGCCGTTGCTGCACTGCTCACGAGTTTCGATTCTCCGTTTGCCGGGCGCAGTGCGACTGCATGTGCAGCACTCTGCCAAAAAAATGGAATGGGGACTCGCGCCAATAAATCATTATTCTGAGGAAAGTCCTCGGGCACTAACCGCTCCAAGTTGGTGTCGAGAAACAAGCCATCGGGGGAGGCTGGATCTTCCTCCTTCTTTTGCACAAGCCGGTAGCCTGCATCTTTTAAAAGCCTTCCGATAAAAGCAGCATCGTGCTGCCCTTCAACTGCGATGAATGAGAGACGTCGTGCCATAATCAGCGGATTTCAAAGCCCATTTCATAACGCGTCTCACGTAAGAGGTGCCCAGGGTAAGCGGTGACGATTGTGGCGTCATTCGCCTTATCAAGGCGGTAGGCGACCAGATCTTGTTCGTTGCCGGTAAACCCTTTCACAATGGCGTCCACTGCTTCCAAGCTGTGAGTTGTCGCAAAAATCTGTACATCCAAATCTATGGCGATCTTCCGGAGGGCCTGAAAGAACGGCTCCTGCACTTTATGATGCAGAGCCGTCTCTACCTCATCGATCAGCAATATTCCACCCTCAGCGCGTAAAGCCTGTCCCACCACGACAACCGCCTTTCTCAATCCATCACCGAAAAGATGGACGGGGACGATCCCAAGTTTCCGATGCTCGATCACCAAGGTGGATTCGTCATCCGGGGAAACCACATCGACCCCCTCAATGTCTGGGTCAAAAATTTGCAGCACGCTGATTAGCAAATCCTTCATCCGCAGAAGCACTGCATTGGATACCGCGCCCACCGCAGCTCTGCCTGCGCGATGGGAATGAGGCTTGATGGTTTCGGATTTCCTTGCGGATAAGCGACGGATGGAGTCGTCGATTTCTGGAACACCCATACCAATAAATCCTCGTCTCGCGTTTCTACCAAAAATCAACTCTCCAGAACGTTCGCCCGTAGCATCTGAAAAATGATTTGCTAGAACATGGACGATTTTTCGGGTTTGTGGTTCGTCATCAGGCATATCAGCAATTCGCGAACGTCGTTGTTCTTCTGGTGGAACAATCTCAATTTCACGGAGATAGGACATCGTAAGCGTTTCATTCACGTCCGAGATCAGTCCTTGAATCTTTATTTCAAGCCGTTCATCGGGATGATCTCGATCCGTTAGCGGAAAAAGCCAACCAGCCAGATCTGCAACTGACCTGGAATTTGCACTTGTGTCACGAAACGATAGCAGTTTTATCCAATTCCGGGTGTTGCCCGGAGCCAGGAAGAGCATCAGGGATTCCAAGATCGAAGTTTTTCCTGAGTTGTTTTCACCCACAATCAGGTTGAAGCGTCCAAGGCCTTCGAGCTTTACGTCACGCAAACCGCGGAAGCTCTCGATGGAAAATTGTTTTAGGTGCGAACTCATGATCAATAGCTTATTCGTCTTTTTCTGCCTCAGCGAATCTCATCTTGCGCCTTAGAATATTGGTTCTGGCGAGGGGGGCGATGTTGACTTTGATGCCGTCGTCGAGGTCGGGGTTCCAGCCTTTGGGGCGTTCGGATTCCGATTTCCAGGGCGTGAGGATGCGGTAGTCGCGATCTCCGTTGTCCGGGCCGGTATGGGAGCCGTCTTGGAGGTGTTTGAGTTGGGCGTCGTAGGCTTCGAGTTCCTCAATGGTGGAGAGAGCTTCGATGCGATCTTCCTCGCGGCCGTCTTGGCCCGCCTGTCCAGCTTCGCGGCGGAGGATGGCGAGGCGGTCGCGGAGGTGGGTGCCACGGAGCTTGGCGAGGGCGTCGGCATTGAACTTGTGGCTGTGGACGAGGACGCCGAAGGCAGGGACGCGGCGGGTCTGGTTGCTAGCGAGGTGCCAGAGCAGCGGACGCTGCTGATAGAGCGAGGCATGGGTCTCGAAAAAGGCATCCTGCAACCACTCGGTGAGCGACTCGGCGCGGCGATACCCTTTCGTCTTTTTCTTCAGCTCGTTGATGACCTCGGTCTCCAGCGCGGTGGGGTCCTGTTGCGGGAAGCAGTCGTGCAATTCCTTGCGCAGGCGCTCCAACAGGGGCTTTTCATGGGCCACGGATTCGAAGCAGACCAAGCCGTCTTCATCTGCCTCGACCACGCGCTTGACGAGGTAGAGAAGCAGGCGGTCCACATGCTCTCGGCGCTTCTGATCGCGGTCCTTGCCTTCCATCTGCGGCCAGACGATTTCCGGCGGACGCTTGCCGATGGCGGATTCCAGTTTCTCCCGCAGCTTGTCGTTCGCACCGTAAAGGCGATAGACTAAGTCGTTGAGCTGGGTGTAATTGGATTGGAGTTCCGCATCGAGATCGGCTTCTGCCTCCAAGACTGTATCCAGAGCGTCAATAAGGGATGTCGCATTATCGGTTCTGGTGGGATGCAAAACCCATGGGCGATCAAATCGGGTGCAGATTTCGTTGCCGGTGTCCCATGATGCTTTTTTGTCATAGATGACCTTCGCCAGATCTGAAATCTCTTTCTGGCGTTCTGCCGCACTTTGCGGCACGGGAACTTTCTTAATCGCGCCAACTTCCCACGAGCCGAAAGAAATGAGAGTTCGCAGTAATAACTCTGCCAATCGGGAATTTAGAATTCCAAGTAGAAAGTAATGGTTGCAAATTTCAGTTGGGAAAATGGCCGGGCCCTTGTCTCCAAATATGCACCCTTCGGGAAGAATTCTTACGCTAAACCCTCGCTGGGTTCTCCTGGGCCAAGTTAGGCCAGGAGTTCGATAATAACTTTCGTTTCGGATGTATGCTTTATCGAATGCCCGTATGGATTCGCCGTCATTCAGCCAAAAAACAACCAAATATACGTCCGAATAAAAGCGGCTGAAATCTCCGCCCTTTGCGAAGGAAGCCCATTGAGGACTAGTAGAGACCTCCCACCAGCAACGAACAAATCTTGAATCGTCAGCGGTTGCTAATCCTTGGACCGCCGCTGCATGTCTAGGATCAAGCTTTGGATTGTCGCGGAACAAGGGACCAAGCAAGGCCAACTTGTCATAGGCCAATGGAGATGAGTCAATAGAGCTAAAATCACGAAGAGCCACATCTGCCCGAACCTGAGGTCGAAATGAAGTGAGGTTTTCAACGAACTCCACATGGCGCCCATCGTTCTCCCCTGCTTCCGTGCGGAATGGCACCAAGCCGAAAAACGCTGCTCGCTCGCCTTCGGTGACAACATAATAGGAGTTTTCCGCTTGTGCCTCGGTGATGTCGATGCCTTCACGGGCTTGGGTAGCAACGGTTGAACGCACGATCATCCTTCGCCTGAGCTCGGGATCGGCGAGAAGTTTTTGAATGTCGAATCTGCGGAGTTTTTTCATGTGGCGTCACCCTCCTCGTTGAGGAAGAATTCCTGGGCCTCTTCCTGCCAGAAGCGGAAGAGGTCGGTCAGGGGTTGATAGTCGAAGCGGGTGCGGGCCGCCTCGCAGGCGGCGTAGTAGCGGGCCTGGTCGCGGTCTCGCTGGTGGCGATCAAAGGGCAGCAAACCGTTTTGGAGTAACATGATTTCCGCCAGAAGAAAGGCACTGCGGCCATTGCCTTCGCGGAAGGGATGGATGGCGATGTATTCGCCGAGAACCCGAGCGATGAACTGGAGCACCTCTTCGTCGTCATCCGAGTGGAAGGGCGTCTGGTTCAGGGTGTTGGTTTCGAAATTCTTCATCGCGATCCACATGTCGTGGAATGGCACATCCCAGGTGGTACCCGCTTTCGAGATGGTAACCGTGCGCCATTCTCCGGCCCACGGGTAGATGGCTTCGAACATCTCCCTGTGGATTTTCTGAATCGTATCCAACGTGATAGCCGTGTAAGGTTGGCGCTTTGCATATTCGAAAACAAATTCACCCGCCCGGTTGATCCCGTCCGTCTCGCGACGCTCGATTTCCTCCTTGTCGAGGCACCCTGCCCAGTTGAAGCAATGTTTCCCTTCACGGGCTTGGATCAATTGTTCATCGTCCTGTGTATATTGATTCCAAGGGTTTGCTACGATGGTCGGACTTGTCGGCGCGGCTGCAAGAACGGCAAGCTCGTCAATGCGTTCCTTCTTCAATTTTCGTTGGCTGGCGGGAACATGGTAGAACTCATTGGCGGCGAGCGCTTGATAGTATTCCGCCATGCGCTTGCCGGTGCCACTTAGGAAGCGGAAGCCGAAGTCCTTCTCCTCCCAGCGCCAGGCAATTCGCGACGACTGTTTCACAAGGCACCTCCTCTCAGGACAAGTGCGGCGGCCTCCACGGTGGCCCCATCGAGGATACCGAAACCCAGATCGAGCATGGAGACCAGCGGGTTGCGTTTCAGGAGGATTTGCTGGCGGAACTTGGTGTGACCGACATTCGTCTTGAAGGTCGAGCTGACCAGCGCGCCGATGTAGCCTTCCGGCTCGATAATCTGGGTGGCCCGCTCGATGAAGGCGGCGTAGATGTCCTGGTATCCACAGGGATACATTTCCTTGAGTTCTTTCTTGAAGGCTTTGTCATCCGCCGTGTTGTTCAGCTTGGTGAATGAGCCATAGGGGGGATTCATGAGAATCACATCGTAGGCTTGGCCAAGTAATTCGAGCAGGCGCAGGCCGCGTGCAGTGTCTTCTGCGAAAAGGCGCTGGCGCGGATTGTTCGCAGTCTCGGTGGCGACGCGTTCGAGGCCAGACAACAATTCGCCGCGGATGCGGAGCGCCTCGTCTTCGAGCAGGGTTCGTTGGAGTTCCTGTTGCCCGGCTTTGTCTCGCACGACTTCACTGACGAGTTCACCGAAATGGAGCTGATCCTTCTTCTTTTCGATAGCAGGGAGAAGTTTGGTGAGTCCTTTCTCCTTGGCCTGGGCATCCACCCATTCGTCGAGCACGCGGGTGACGCCTTCCTGGACCTGGACGAGGCCGCCGAGTTCGCCGACGTAGCGGAGGTTTCCCCAGAGGGCGGCGAAGAGTTTCTCGCGGAGTTTCGGCTCGCCGAGGGAACTGCCGGCGCGTTCGACCAAGGCGCGGAGTTCGGCTTCGTCCACTTTCACGGCGTGGGCGACGACGAGATTGCGGGGTTTTACTTTCACGGCATCCGGGCGGCGTCCGAGTTTCTGTGCGGCTTCCTTGGCGGTGAAGAGCAGCGAGAGCGAGGAGATCTGGATGGCGCGGGGATCGATGTCGATGCCGTGGAGGTTGTTTTCAAGAATTGCGGTGGGAATGTCGGCCAGATCGGCCACGGAGGGTTCGGCAGGCCAGCCGGGTTCCCCGGCGTACTTGATTTCCTCCTCATACATCACTTGGAAGAGCCCAAAGGCGTATTGGCCGAAGTGCATGGTGCCGCAGGCGGGATCGAGCAGCTTGATGTCGCGGACGCGCTTGAAGGAGTGGCTGTCGCCGTTTTCGTCGATAAGGCGGAAGCGGATTTTTTCGCCAGTGCGGGGGATCAGGTAATCGGCCAGCGCAGGGTAGTCCGCCGGGCGATCCTGGGGCAGCGGCACGGGACCTTTTGCTTTGAGGGCGGAATCCGGATGCATCTGGATCCAGAGGCGACCGAGGGTGTTGTCGGTGAGAACCTTGACGACCCATGACGGGGTGTAGAACTGGTTGATGACGGACAACTCGTAAGGACTGCGTGGCGTGCCCTTGTTCTCACCCCGGACGCGGTCCTTCTCATCGACATTGAAGAACTGATAGACCCAACCAAGGAAGTCGGGCGCGCGATAGGCATCGAAGATGAGACCGGTGTTGATGATGCGAATGGCATTGGCGAGTGCCGCATGGCTGGGCCAGATGCAGGCGTAGTCGTGATCCGGGCGGAAGAGAGGGCCGAGGTCTTCGTAGAGGGCATCGAAGGCGGCGGTGAGACCGTCGCGGAGAAGCGCCTCCTCGGCATCATCGTCGTATTTGTAGCGGCTGCCACCGGCGGCCACGAAGTCGCGGAGGAAGCGGGAGCGTTCCTGATCCGGCTGGAGCGTGAGCACCTCGGTGGGTTCGGACTCGGCACCAGATTGGCCGGGCGTGGGCAGGTAGAGCAGGCCACGGGCTTCCATGATTTTGATGCCGACGAGGCGATTCACCAAGGTGTAGGTAAGTTCTCGAATGACGGCATCGAAGCCGCGCTTGGGATCGCCTTCACTGACGGTATCGTGCTCGATCAGGGCGGCGAGCCGCTGGCGGATGGCGAGGTCGGCAGGAGGCAGCGAGAGCTTTTCCTCCGGGGTGTGCTTGCCATCCCGTCGGAAACCGAGGCGGGTGACCTGGGCCTGGAAGTCATCCTGCAGGGCGAGGCGGAGCTTCTTGATCCACGCCTTGACGGAATCCTTGTGCTGATCGGACAAGGAGCGTCCGCCCGGCGCGTTGGCGCTGGCAGCAGAATCAGATTTTGGAGAGGCGGGAGGCATGTGAGATCAGATGGTATCGATGATATAGCCATCGCGAATGCGTTTTTTCAGGTCATCGCCGATTTCCTGGAGGGCGGCATCCACTTCGTCTTCGCTGGAGAACCGGCGGCCTGCGAGGGCGGTGCCAGAGTGCCAGGCGTAGGTTTTCTCACCCTCTTTCTTTGGCGGAGGGGGAGACTTCAGGGCGCGAAGGGCGGATTCCACCTCGGCGCGGTGGATGGGCAGGGCCTTGCCAGCTTGGCCCAGAGCGGTGAGGCTGGACCTGAAGGCAGAGGCAAGCAGTGCCGCCAGGGTGCCGAGCTGGACTTCGGGGAAATGGCAGAAGCCGCCGTTGCCGAAGACGGCCTGGACCACCTCGTCGCGTTTGTCCTCAGGAGCCGAGGTGAATGCGCTACCCTGATGGATGGAGTCTACCACGCTGTTCACTTCGGCGCGCAGATGGTCGTAGCACTGGCGATAGGCGGCGGAGTAAACTTGGAAGATCTGATCCCGGGCGACGCGGTAGTCGCTCCAGCGCGGGACGACGGTTCTGGCCGCGACCAGAGCATCAATATCGGCGAGAGAGTGATCGAGCGCGTCCTTATCATCGGCATCAGCGGGAAGCGGGTGATCGATGGCCAGATTGACCAATTGACGGGATGCGTCGAATTCCTTGTGTCGGTTGGCGTCCAGGAACGCCTTCAGTTCATCGAGGGCTTTTTTGATTTCCAGCCACTCGGGAGCTTTCGCTATAAAGGCGATCACCGCCTTGGTGGGATCACGGAAGGTCACCGCCTCCTTGAGCTGGGCTTCGGCTTTCAAGATGCAGTCGAGGATAGGCAAACCACCTTCGGAGCGGACTTCCGCGTCGCGGACGGATTCGAGGAGTTTCTCCCCTAGCTTGCGAACGGCGGAGGCGAGAGCATTTCCGGATTCCGGCGTGCCTGCGACGCCGAGGCCGATGAGTTCCTTGCTCGCCTGCTTGATCTGCTCAACGGACAGCGAGGTCTCGGCGAGGCGGAAGAGGTTCTTCTCGAAGGTCTTGATCTTGGCGAAGTCGTCAAAGGCGTCCTTGTAATCGTAATGGGGCGAAGGACCGGCAGGGGTATGGCGCTCAAGAAATACCGCACCGGCACGGAAACATGCGGCAAGCACCAGGCGGACGGTTTCCGAAGGCCAGCCGAAGGGTGCCCGGGAGAACCCTTTGAAACCCTTGGCATCGCGCTCGTCGAGCAGCCTGGAGCCGCTTGGATCCTGACCCTCGCCTTCCAGGTCTTTGATGACTTCGAGCACGGTCGAAACGAGGGCGGATTCCTTCTGGAGGCTGCCCTGGGTATCGAAGAGGTGAAGCTCCGGAGCGATCTCGTGAAGAGAGGACTGGGAGGGATTCAGCAGGGCTTTGAGCTGCTTGGCAAAATCGATGGATTTGTCGGCGACTCCGAAGCGCGGATAGATGTTGGGGATCAGTTCGCCGACAACCTTGCGGAGTTCTTCCGCCATGCTGGAGGCGCGTTCCAATGAAACCTCGCGCCCGGCGTAGTAGAGGGTGCCGGTCAGGAAGGTGGATTGTAGGTCCTTGGTGAGATTGCCTTTCAGTTCGTCCCGTTCCTTGCGCTTTTCCGCCATGGCGTCTGCCGTGTCCTTGGAGGGATCTTCGGTGAAGCGTTTATCGGTGGTGACGTTCAGCAAGGCCTGATAACGCTTGAGACGGGTTTCGAGCTTCTCAGGCAGTGCAGCCACCCACCATAGTTTGCGGCCACGCGCACCTTTTTCCTGATTCTCGCCCTTCAGTTCCTCAATGGTGGTTTTCCGGGATGGAGCAAGGGCACTGATGAATTGCACTTCGATCTCGGAGCCATTGTCGACGGACTCACCATCGAGCGATACGGCGAATGAGAAGGGGCTCTTGGTGGCACCATGAATGACGGCGTAGTTATCCAAGTTTTTCTTTGCGACCACGCCAAGCTTGATGAGGTCGATGGCCTGCTGGCGGATGGCAGTCTGTGTGACGGATTTCGAAGACCCAGGGCGCATCATTTCCTGGATGACCTGCTCGACGGTGCGTTCCTTCTCGTTGAGGAATTTCCATTCGCTGGTTGCTTCGTCGCGGGCTACGTATCCGGCCTGTTGGAGAGCATCGAGGGTTTGCTCGACCTGTTCGGTGAGTAGCTTGATGTCCTCCGTCACGACGTTCGCCAGGAGCTTGGCGATGTTCTCCGCCGTAAGCGGAACGAAAGTCACCCGCTGCACCAGATAGAGCACCTTGAGAACACGGGCTGGCGGAAGCGGGGTTTCCTTTCCGATACGGTCGTTGGCATCATAGATGGCTTTGACGCCGGCGGTGCCCAGGTATTCCTGCGAGTAGAGATCATTTTCCAGGGCGTCGAAGACCTGGTCGAAGCTGGCGATTCCAGGAACCTCGGTCTTGGCCAACTTTTGCAAAGTCTCCATGACGACGGAGATCATCGAACGGACGCCTCCGGAAATCCGGAATCCGGAAAGCGCTTCACCGATGTCCTGGGCAAGCTGGATCTGGTGAGGGAGAAACGGATAGGCATCGATGAACCCCCGCTCGGTAAGCAGTCCAAGGCTGCGGGATGCGCGGAGGTCGGAGAGCTGTGCGAGAGCACCTTCGCGTTCCTTGAAGACGATGGAGAGCGCACCTTCCTTGTGCGGGTGCTTTTTCAGAATGCGCTCGGAGACGACCTTGTTGATGCCGTCCGAAATGAGGTGCGGCTTGAGCTCGAAGCGGGCATTGAGGCGTCCGACCAAGACGGGATCGAAGTTGGTGCGATCCACGACTTTTTCCAAATCCTGCTGACTGGTGCAGATGAGCCAGACCTTGCCCTTGCCCTTGTTGCCGATCATTTCAGCGAGGCTGTTGAGTTCGCCGATCCGATCATTCGAATCACCGATGAAGGTGCCCATTTCATCGACCACGAAGACGAGATGCTGGACTTTTCCACCGCCGGGCTTCTGTTCGTCCACCCATGCGACCAAGTCGTCGGCGATGCTTTCCGCTGTGATTTTGCTATGCTCGAAGGCATCGTCCAGACCGGTGAGAGCGTCGTCTTCCGTCGGGTAGCTCTCGGGATCCACTTCGGGCAATACTTTGGAGAGCTTGCGGCGGACGGTGGCAAGGTCGTCGCGTCCTTCCGGATCATCCCAAGAGATTCCGAAACGCTGTTTGAACGCCGCGTGGAGCTTTTGGAGCATGCCTTTTTTGTCGAGGCGGCGCTCGATGCAGGCGATGACGAAGTTTTCCGAATAGCCGATACTCCGGTAGAACTCGCCGATGAGAATCTCGCCGACTGAGTTCGGGTTGGTGAGGCTCTGACGGCTGCGGATTTCGAACGCGATGGTTTTGATCGAAGTGGTCTTCTTGATCTCTCCAAAACGCAGGCGAATGTCACGACCGCGCGGACTATCTGATAGATGTTTCTCAAATGCCTCGATACAAGTTTCTTCCTTGCCAGCAATGAGGACATCGTTCTGAAGCAGGTATCCAAGGACTTTGGCAAAGTGGGATTTCCCCGAACCGAAAAACCCGGAAATCCAGATGCCCATCACGTCACGAGGATTTCCTCCACGGCGAAGCACGTCACTGACCTGGGTGAAGGTATCGACGATGCGTTTGATCTCGTCCTCGATCTTGTCGGTGACGACATATTCGAGGATTTCCGAAGCCAGGGCGGATCGGTCGAACACTTTGACGACGCCTTCGACCTTCACGGAGATGTCGCGGCGGATCAGATCTTTGATAATTTCAGACATGGGAGATTGGTTCAGCTCTTGACGGTGATTTTGACGGCCAGGTAATTGCCGCCGTCGGACTCGTTCATGAAGTGGGGGCGTCCGCCTTTTTCCTCGCCGGGGAAGGAGACGAAGATCCGCATCGGGAGATCGCGCAGATTGCGGAGGACTTCTCCGTAGCGGACGAGAGGGAACAACGAGACGGTGGAGAGCAAGAACAGGTTGGTGCCGTGATGTTGTTCGGCGATGAGGCGAATCCGGGTTTCGAGCTGCTTCTCAGCACGGCCGGACAATCCCTGACGCAGGAGCTTGAAGTTTCGGAACTCGTCGGACTCCAGATCCTTCAATTCCTCTTCGGAGAAGCAGGAAAACAGGAATCCAGATAGATCCAGGATTTGAAATGGAATGCCGCGTGAGGCAAGGTCGGGCAGGCATTGGTCCTGAATCATGTCCAGGAAATCCAGGCTCCGATCAGGGGAGTGGATGAGAAGATAGGAATTGTCGGTGGTGACGGCAGCCTTGTTGAATGGCTCTTCCGCTGCTTGGGCAATTGCTGTAAGTGCGTCTCGCATCAGGGTTCAAAGGGTAAGTTCGATGATGTCGGCTTGCTGTCGGAATGAGAGCGAACCTTGGCGATTCAGTTCGGAGAGTGCATCAGCCACCTCACCCGGGGCAATTCCAAGGATCTTGAAGGACTCGTGAGTAATGATCTCTGGTAGAGGGACCCGGCTCAGCTGAAGGGCGCGAACCAGGAGCCTGACTGGAGCGGAATAGAGCGCCGGCCGGTGAGCCTTCTTTTTGATCGTGCCTGTAGCCATACCGCAGTCTCTGACGGAAGCGAGATAATGCTGAGCGACCCGCCGCAGGGTGGATTCCGTCCATTTGGAAACCTCGGGATGGCGAACCTTGCCTGCGGAGTTCAGGTAGGTTTCCAAGTCGCCCACTCGCAGTTCCGAGTCGGCCTTTCTGAGGTGGGGGTAGAGCCACTCGCAGGAGGTGAGCATCACGGTGCGGTCATTGAGGGCGAGGAGAGTGAAAGCTAGCAGGTTCTTTTCCTCTTGGGAGGCGGTACTCTTCCACTCCTGCAAAAAGGCGGCGAAAACCGGAATATTCGGGTCGAGCAAATAGCGCCCTTTCAATTCCTTGTATAGTTTCAACCGTGCAGCGGTCGTACTTCGAGCGAGCAAATTCGCCTCTAGAACCAACGTCCGGATGTTTCCCGGATCGGCAGTTCCTCCTTGATCCATGACGCGACGAAGATCGGTCAGTAGTCCCGAGCGGGATGACAGGCGCGCCAAGCAACGGCCGTCTGGGGACAAACCGGGGATGGGAGGTCCGTTCGAGGAAGACATGTGGTGAACCAAATTTACCTGGATGGCTGGGACATCTGCTGGGTGATGGTCGGGATGGATGGCATTAGTTCAGTAGCCCGAGTGGTCGGATTCCAGATATTTTGAAACCGCATCGCGAAGGACCCATGCGAGACTGACCTTCTTCTCCACGGCGATTTTTTCGAGCGCTTCCCTGTCCTCAGCGGAGATGCTCACCGAGAGTCTGGTGACCGATTCACCCGGAATAGGGTGTCGAGATCGGGGCGGACGCTTCATAATGCACCACTACGCACCATAGGCCATGGAGCGACAAGTGTAATCCTCTCACCCCGTCACTCTTTTCTAGCCAACCCGATCAAGGGGGAGCCCGGGACCTAACATTCTTCGCGGCGGCCGTGAGGTCATGATGCGGAATCAGCCGAAAACGAGGCACGTAAACCCGGTCCTTCTCCTTTGCGAATGGATCATCCGGGACGGGGAACAGGAGAGCCAACTGCTTCCGCAGCCGACCGAAGCGGTGCCGGAGCGTATCGCTCCCCTTCTCCCAACTGGCTGGAGTGCGGAATTCCTGTGGATCCGCGAAGGCGAGGTTGAAGAGGATCTCGTAGCCTTCGGAGTGATTGGCGCGATTCGATTTAGGGAGCCGGACGTCCTCCCGCTGGCCGTCGCAGGAGAAGTTCAAGCGCCCGGCGGTGGCCACCTCGATGGTGAGCATGGCGCACGGTCGACAGCGAGGTCACCCGTCAAGCCGCTTCTAGCGACCGACCTCGGTACCAAGTCGTGGACGGGTTGGGAGGCGGCGTATGCCAATTTCGACCTACCGCGCATCCTCCCCCCCCTATGAATTCATGGCAAAACTGGAGACCGAGCCTCCGCAGCCCGTCGCCGGGGTTGAACGCTTCTGACCTCCTCCGAGAGGTGCTTGACTCTCCCATCCCGCAACCCGTTCTCCGCTTCAGTGAATGGCGTGCCATTCGTAGCTCGAACCTCCACCGCCGCAGGCCTTCCAGCCGTTCTCCCCCGCGAAAAGCTTCGAAGGGCATTCTTCGCCCTCATTCTTCGAGCGAAGAATGGCGGAGAGAGTGGGATTCGAACCCACGGTGACATCACTGCCACGCTCGATTTCGAATCGAGTGCCTTCGACCGGGCTCAGCCATCTCTCCGAAGGCCCTGCAAGCAAGGCTGGCCGGAACCTAGCCCCGTCCCCCCGAGCTTGTAAAGCCGCTATTCAACCCCGCCCGCCCCCGGCAAACCCCAATTCCCCCCTCCCAGCCAATCCGTGGAATCCGTGAAATCAGTGGTCAAAAAAGCCTCCCCCTCCGCGCACTTGCCAAGCCCCCGAACCCCGCCACAGTAACCCCACCGTGCGCGAACTCCTGCAGAAATCCGGCCCCTTCCGTCACCGCAACGTCCGCCTCTATGCCTGGTTCACGGTCCTCTACAATGCCCGGGCCTACTACCCGGTCATGGCCGTCCTTTTCCTCGACCTCGGCATCAGCCTCGATCAATTCCTCCTCCTCAACGCCATCTGGGCCGCCACCATCCTCCTCCTCGAAGTCCCCTCCGGCGCCCTCGCCGACACCCTCGGCCGCCGTCGCCTCATCGTCTTTGCCGCCATCCTCATGGTCGGCGAAATGGCCCTCCTCCTCTTCGCCCCCGCCGGAGGTGGCGCGCTCCTCCTCGGCATGTGCATCCTCAACCGCCTCCTCTCCGGCGCCTCCGAAGCGGCCGCCTCCGGGGCCGATCAGGCCCTCGCTTTCGATACCCTCGTTGAGCACGGCGAGGAGGATTCCTGGGACGATGTCCTCGCCACCACCATGCGCTGGCGCTCCATCGGCTTCTTCCTCGCCATGACCACCGGTGCCCTCGTCTTCGATGACAACCTCCTCAACGCCATCCTCCCCCTCGATCTCGATCACTCCCTCACCCTCCGCTTCCCCCTCGCCATCGTCTTCCTCCAAGCAATCGCCTGTGTCGTCATCGCCCTCCGCATGCGCGAAACCAAACGAGAGGACGACAACAGCGCCTCCGCCTGCGATCATATCCGCTCCGCCACCCGCGTCACCCTCCGCGCCGCCGCCTGGGTCGTGAAAACACCCCTCGCCTTCCGCATCGTCCTCGGCGGCCTCCTCATCGACTCCATCGTCCGCAACTTCGCCACCATCAACTCGGAATACTACCGCCTAGTCGATCTCCCGCTCTGGTCCTACGGCTTCATCGGTTCCACCATCGCCGTCTTCGGCTTCTTCGTCCCCGTCCTCGCCAAACGAATGGCCCAGCGCTTCGGCCCCCTCACCAATCTCGCCTTCATCGCCACCGTCGTCCTCCTCTGCCTCACCGCCCTCGTCCCCGCCTGGCCCTATTTCGGCGTCCTCCCCGCCATGCTCCTCATGACCGTCCTCGGCTGGCTCGATTTCCTCACCAGCCGCACCCTCAACCGCCTCGCCGACTCCAAGCAGCGGGCCACCGTTCTCAGCGTGAAGGGCCTCGCCTTCAACCTCGGCTACGGCAGCATTGCCGTGGCCTTCGGCTCCCTCGTCGCCTGGCAAACCACCGTGCAAGGCGACGAGCGGGCCGCCTTCCTCAAGGTCCTTTCCTTCCAACCCGCCTACTTCCTCGTCATCGCCGCCGCCTTCTTCCTATGCTGCGCCATCACCCGAAAGCGCCTCGCCACCTGATTCCCCCTCGCCCCCCAACATTCCAAGACCGAGCGTCGGCCCCGCCACACCCCACGCCCCCAGATGGTGCTTGGAAACAATCAGCAAAATCAGTGAAATCAATGGTCAATACCTCCGTTTCCTCTCTGCCTCATGAAGCCCTTCCTCCTCCTGCTCCTCACCGCCTCCAGCATCCTCGCCGCCCCCCCCTTCGACCCCGGCAAACCGATCAAGGCCGCCCACGACACCGAACTACGTCTCTTCGCCAAGGAGCCCTTCCTCAAGAACACCGTCGCCGTCTGCGTCGATGAACAGGGCCGCGTTTACGCCACCTCCGTCGTCCGCCGCAAAGCCGCCGACCTCGACATCCGCGAGTTTCGCGACTGGATCGAAAAGGATCTCTCCCTCACCACCATCGAGGAAAAACGCGCCTGGCTCCACGCCGAACTCACCCCCGGGAACGCCGAACGCTACAAGAAGATTCAGGACCAGAACAAGGACGGCACCATCGATTGGAAAGACCTCACCGTCCTCACCGATCGCATCATCATGCTCGAGGACACCGACCAGGACGGCCTCGCTGATCGCTCCACCACCTTCGCGGAAGGCTTCAACACCGAGGTCACCGGCATCGCCGCCGGCCTCACCGCCTGGGACGACACCCTCTACGCCACCATCGAGCCCGACATTCTCAAACTCAAGGACACCAACAACGACCACGTCGCCGATGTCCGCGAAACCCTCGCCACCGGCTTCTCCGTGCGCCTCGCCTACGCCGGCCACAACTTCAGCGGCCCGGTCATCGGCCCCGACGGCCGCCTCTATGCCTCCGCTCCGGACAAGGGGCTCCACGTCACCACCAAGGAGGGCAAGGTCCTCGCCAACCCCCTCTCCGGGGCCATCGTCCGCTGCGAACTCGACAGCTCCAACCTCGAGCTCTTCGCCACCGGCCTCCGCAATGTCCAACAACCCGCCTTCGATCAGTTCGGCAACCTCTTCGGCGTCGACAACGACGGCGACATGAAGAACGAAAAAGAGCGCTTCGTGTACATCACCGAAGGCTCCGACCACGGCTGGCGCAACAACTGGCAATACCGCGGCAAGGACTGGAATCCCTGGATGAATGAAGGCCTCTCCATCCCCGCCCACGCCGGCCAACCCGCCTACATCACCCCGCCCCTCCAATCCTACAAGGATGGCCCCGCCGGTCTCGTCTTCAACCCGGGCACCGCCATCAATTCCTACTACACCGATCACTTCTTCATGACCAGCTTCCCCGCCGGCAAACTCTTCGCCTTCAAGACCGAACCGGACGGCGCGGCCTTCAAGATGGCCAACGAACATCAGGTCGCGGCCGGCTTCCTCATGGTCGGCCTCGGCTTCGGCCCGGAGGGTGCCCTCTACCTCGCCGATTGGTCCGCCAAAGGCTACGAACTCAACGAGAAGGGTGGCGTCTGGAAACTCGACGACACCTCCCAGTCCACCAGCGAATACCGCGAACACATCGCCCAACTCATCGCCGCCGATTGGTCCAAACCGACCACCGAACAAGTTGCCGAACACCTCGACAGCCCCGACCAACGCGTCCGCATGAAAGCCCAGTTCGAACTGGTGCGGCGCAAGGAGGTCTCCACCCTCATCACCGCCTACACCGACCCCAAGCAACCCCTCCTCGCCCGCCTCCACGCCCTCTGGGGCCTCGGCCAACTCGGCCGCATCGGCACCAAACTGGAAGCGACCGCCTTCCTCGCAGGCCTCGCCGATCCCGACCCCGAACTCCGCGCCCAAACCGCCAAGGTCGTCTCCGAAATTCCCGCTCTCGCCCCAACCCTCTCCCCGCTCCTCATCAAACTCCTCAAGGACCCCGCCGACCGCCCCCGCTTCTTCGCCGCGATCGCCCTCGGTCGCCTGAACGACTCAAAGGCGCTCACTCCGCTTCTCAATTACCTCGGCCACAGCGGCAAGGATTCCTACCATCGCCACGCTGCGGTCATGGGTCTGACCGGCACTACTTCGGGCTCCGACCTCACCTACCTCTTCAAACACGAATCCACCTCTTTCCGTCTCGGAGCCATCCTCGCCCTCCGCAGGCAGCGCTCTCCCGAAGTGGCCGCCTTCCTCACCGACCCAGATCCCCTCCTCATCGCGGAAGCCGCCAGCGCCATTCACGACGACCTCTCCATCCCCGCCGCCCTTCCCGCCCTCGCCGCCCTCCTCGATAATCCCACCCACCACGAACGCACCCTCCGCCGTGCCCTCTCCGCCGCGCTCCGACTTCGCACCCCCGAACAAGCCACCCGCGTCGCCACCTTCGCCGCGAACAACCAAGCCCCCACTCCCCTCCGCCTCCTCGCCCTCACCATCCTCCAAACTTGGCCCCAACCACCCGTCCTCGACACCGTGGAAGGCCAGAACCGTCCCCTCCGCCCCGTCAAGGCCTCCAAAATCGCCGCCGCCGTCACCGAATCCTTCACCGCCCTCCTCGCCGACCCCGACCCGGCCATCGCCAAGACCGCCCGCGCCGCCGCCAGCACCTACGGCATCGGCACCGACCCCGCCGAACTCCTCGCCATCGTCAAAGCCGACGACCCCGAAGCCGCCCCGGAAGCCCTCCGCCTCCTCGCCGGCGATCCCAAACAATACGCCGCCGCCGGTACCATCGCCATCCGCTCCAAACACGAGGTCATCCACGCCGAAGGCCTCCGCGCCCTCGGCCTCACCAACACCAGCCCCTTCATCAAACTCGCCCAAAGCGCCATCACCCACGGCGGCCTCCTCGACAAACGCGCCGCCCTCGAAACCCTCACCCAAGTCGATCAAACCGCCGCCGCCCCCCTTCTCCTCGCCGCCCTGCAAGCCATGCAGTCCGGCAACCTGATCCCCGAAGTCCACCTCGATGTCCTCGAAGCGCTCCGCTCCTCCACCAACAAGGAAGTCCAGGGCGCCCTCGCCGCATTCGAAGCAACGCAGGCCGCCGATCCCTTCGCCCCCTATGCCGGCACCCTCCACGGCGGCGACCCGGCCAAAGGCAAAGACCTCTTCAACCTCCACCTCGCCGCCCAGTGCATCCGCTGCCACTCCATCGACCAGGGCGGCAGCACCGTCGGTCCCAACCTCGGCAAGATCGGCGCCAGGGAACCACAATTTCTCCTCGAGTCCCTCGTCTCCCCCAGCGCCTCCATCGCCCCTGGCTACGGCCTCACTAGTATTACCCTCACCAACGGCGACACCCTCGCCGGCACCCTCATCGAGGAAACCCCCGAGGCCCTCACCATCCGCCTCGCCGATGAAAGCACCCGCCGCGTCCCCCGCACCGAGCTCGCCTCCCAAACCCCACCGGTCTCCTCCATGCCCCCCATGAACCTGCTCCTCACCAAACCGGAACTCCGCGACATCCTCGCCTACCTCCAAACCCTGCGGTAGAGTGTGCCTGCCGCGGCCCGCGGCAGTCCGTCTCTGCGGCGGCCCGCAGCGGTCCCAATACAATGCCCTCCCTCTTCCATCTCTCCCTGGCTCTTCTCCTCACTCTCCCCGCCCTCGCCGGGGGCCCCAAACCCTGGCCCCAAAAATTCCAGGCCCCCGCCGCCAAGGTCATCACCACCGAGGCCCCCGAAGGCGTCGCCTTCGCCTACGAAACCGCCAGCTTCCGCCTCCACTCCGACAAAGCCATCGACCCCGCCCGCCTCGCCAAGTTCGCCACCGTCATCGAGTCCGTCCCCCTCCTCCTCCAAGCCTTCCCCCTCCCCCTCTGGGCCCCGCCCAAGGGCGAAAAACCACGCATTATTCTCTACAGCGACTCCCTCGACTACCACGCCGGCGGAGGTCCGCACGGATCGATGGGCTACTACGACGGCCGTCGCCAGCGCATCCTCATCCGCGCCGACATCTTCCTCAATCCCCCACCCAGCCAACCCACCCGCCTCCTCCCCAAACCCAACGAGGATCTCCTCGTGCACGAACTCACCCACCTCTGCATGCACGAACTCCTCTGGCGCACCTCTCCGTGGTTCTTCGAGGGCCTCGCCGAATACATGGCCGCCGCACACACCGCCGGCGGGGCCTACGACTTCACCCGCATCGACTCCGCCATTCGCGATCACGTCCGCCGCAACCTCCCGCCCAATGAGAACCACCTCATCCTCCTCCCGCCCCTGCAGAACATCCTCACCACCACCAGCGCCCAGCGGATCGAAGGCAACAACCGGGCCGAAGGCCACGCCATCTACCGCCCCTACGCCGCCTCCCTCCTCCTCATCCACTACCACCTCCACGGCACCGAGCGCCGCAAGGCCATCGACACCTATCTGCAAACCGCCCTCGCCCACCGCGATCCCCGCCGCCCCCGTCCCGTCCTGGACGTCGGCTCCACCATCGACATCCAATCCCGCCTCACCAAATTCTGGGAACCCAAAGGCCTTCCCCTTCATTTTCAGAAGAAGTAGCACAACGCCGCTGCGGCCCCCTCCGGACCAACGACGTCCATGTCGTTCCCCTGTCGCAACGCGACCGCATACCATCGGAGCCGCGACATTCCTGTCGCAGAGCAGCCAACGGCAGCGACACCACCACCCCCCTACCTTTTCTTCTTCCGCAAAAACGGCGGGATATCCAAATCCTCTCCGCCCACGATGTTGGGGTCCTCGCCCTCGAAGCGACCTTTCGGCCCTCCTTCGAGCAACAACTCCCCCTGCGGCTTCGGATCATGCTCCGCCGCTGCCTGCAGCTCCTCAATAGTGCTGCGAAATCGGTCCCCGGAATTCTCGCTCGGTTCCACCGTGGAGAAGGCCACCACATCACCATCCGCTTCCGGATCCGGATCGGGCTCGTCCAACGCGGCGCGAGGCCCGCCACCCACCGGCATGACCTGGGCCTCGTCCCCCCATTCATCCATTTCCTCCACCACCGGTTCCGGCTCGGGAGCCTCATCCTCCCCCGTGGAGGAAAACACATCATCAAGCTTCGTGACGGACCGGCTCTGCCGCTTCGGCGGAAGCTTGACGCGGCGTGTCACGTCCGACACCCCTCTCTCCATCGGGGACTCCCCGGACCTTGTTGCCCCGTGCTCCTCAAAGGCGGGACCCTCCTCTTCCTCCTCGGAAGCCGCGGCTTCCACCACCTCAGGCGCGGCGTCCTCAAGGACCTCGGCCACCGGCTCCTCCACCTCCTGTAATTCCTCCACCTCGGGAAGCCGCTCCGCAAACGGTGCTTCCGCCTCCACCTCATAGGGCTCCGCAGCCACCACCGGCTCAGGCTTCGGCGGCGGGGTCCGCTCCATCTTCCGCGGCGGCACCGCGATCGTGATCTTCTCGATTCCGGACTTCCCTTTAATCTTCGCTGGAGGAGGTAGCTGCGTCCGTGGCTCCTCCCCTTCCGACTTTCCCACCGTATCAAGCCCCACAAAATCCTCGTCGAGATCCTCCACTGAAATTGGCGGCTTGGCCCGACTCGACGGCCCCCCCCCGCTCTCCGCACTGATCCCCTCCTGCAATGCTTCCTCCGGCAGCGAACTCACCAGGGTCACACTCAGCGAATCCTTCATGGCCGGATCCACCGCCGTTCCAAAGAGCATCTGCGCCGACTCCGGCACATGCTTGCCCAACCCGCGCATCAACAATTCAATCTCGTAAAGCGTCAGATCCTCTCCTCCACAAATGTGCACCAGCACGGTCTGCGCCTGCGCCAACAAACTGCCCCGGTCCAACAGCGGACTGAGCAGCGCGTTTTTCAGGGCCTGCTGCGCCCGGTTCTCACCTTCCGCGATTCCCGATCCAAACAAGCAACGCGAACGGTTCGAACTAAGCGCCGCCACCAAATCGTCGAGCCCGATGTTCACCAACCCCGGACGCAACACGATCCGCGTCACCGCCTTGATCGCTTCGGAGATCATCCGGTCCGCTGCGGCAAACGCTTCGTGCACCCCCTGCTTGGCCAGGACCAAATCACCCATCCGCCCGTTGTCAAAAGTCACCAACGCATTCGCCAACACCGCCAACTCGTTGAGCGCCGTCCCGGCCTGCTCCCGACGACGCTTGCCCTCAAAGCCGAATGGCATCGTCGCAAAGACCACCGTGAAGGCCCCCTCCTCCCGCGCCAATCGCGCAATGAGCGGCGCCGCTCCCGAACCGGTTCCTCCACCTAGCCCCACACAGATGAACACAATCTTCCGATCACGCAAGGTGTCCCGGATCTCCAACTCCGCCTCAAGCGCCGCCTGACGCCCCAGATCCGGATCTCCACCCGAGCCAAGGCCCTTCGTCAGCGCCCGCCCCAGTTGAATTTTCTCCGCTGATACGGAACTCGTCAAAGTCCGTAAATCGGTGTTCGCCACCAACAACTCGGCCCCGTCCATCCCATCAATGGCGACTCGGTCCAACATGTTGGCTCCGGCACCACCGACTCCGATGATCTTGACTGAGGAATTGGGAATGGTCTGCTGACGGGTACGCTCGTAGGGAATCATGGCAGTTTTCTGGCCCGGAATTAGCTTCTCAGCCTCCGAATGGCCAGAGTGATCGTAAAAAACCGCCCACCTTCGCCTTGCCTCGCGAGTCGGGACGCTCTTCGTCGAGGATTTGCGCATAGCGGATCAACCCCAGCGCCGTGGAATATTGAGGATCCTTGAAGTAAGCATGCACTCCGCTCACGTCAGGCTGCTCCGGCCGATAGACCGGCAGACCGAAGACATCACAGGCCAACTCCCCGAATCCGGACATCAAACTGGTCCCCCCCGTCAAAAAGACCCCCGTCCCCACCCGCTCCAGCATCCCCTCCGGCAGCCGCGCCTTCACCAACTGCATGGTCTCCTCCAACCGCCAGCGGATCACGTCGTTCAAAATCTGCCGCTTGATGTCCATTTCCGGAAATCCCCCCTCGTCCGGCACCACCACCGTCCCGATGGATCGCTCCGGGTTCCCCGAGGCATCCCCCTCGGTCTTCTTCACCTGCTCCGCCCGGGAGGTCGGAATGTGCGTGACGAGGTGAATGTCGTTCGTGATGTGATCCCCCCCCACCGGAATGCACCCCGAGGCACAAATCGCCCCGCCCACATAGAGCACGTAGTCGGTCGTCCCTCCCCCCATGTCGATCACCAACGCTCCCGCCTCCTTTCGCTTCCGCGTCAAGGCGATCTGCGCCGAGGCTATCGGCGAAAACACCACGTCATCCACATCAAGCGGGATCTCCCGCACACACTTGATGCTGTTCTGAATGCGCGTCCGCACCCCGTGCACAATGTGAAAATCCGCATCCAGGGTCTTCCCCAACAACCCGATCGGCATGGTCGTGTGCGGCTGCCCGTCCACCACGTAGTTGCGGATCAGGCTGTGCAGATACACGTGGTCACTCGGGATGGCGATGTCGCTGGCGATCTCCTTCACCTCCTCGATGTGCCGCGGCGCGATCTCCGGCTCCCCCTCCGGCAGACGAAAGGTCCCCCGGTTGTTGAGCCCCTCGAGGTGCGCCCCGCTCACCGCCAGATAGACACTGTTGATGTCCACGTCGCTGATGTCCTCCGCCTCCAGCAGCGCCGCCTTCACGCAGGCCCGCACCTGGGGGTAGTCCGCGATCTCCCCCTTTCGCACTCCCGCCGAACGGGTCTCCCCCATTCCCAGGATCTTTACCGAACTGTCCGGCTTCACTTCTGCGACAACCATACACGTTTTGGTTGTCCCGATCTCGAGCCCGACATGAATGCGCGTCTTGGCCATAATTGCTGCTAGCTCCGATTCAGTATCGCCCGGATGTCTCTTTCCAAGCGATTTTCTACCGCCGGGGCGGTTTTTCGGGCCGGCTCGGGTTCGGCCCCGGTGGTGAAAATCACCGGGATGTTCCGCTCCGGGATGAGGTTGATTCGCTCCATCGGTCGGTTCGTATCGCGGGAAAACCGCTCCAAAGCGAGCAAATCCGCCACCTGACGCTTGTGATCATACATCCCGAAGGTCACCACCGTCCCCCCCGTCGTGGCCGCCACCAGCGAATAATCGTTCTGCACCCCCACCACCGCGATCCCCCAGTCCTCCTCCTCCAACATCCGTCGGCTCAGGCACACCAAATCCAGGGCCCGCTCCGCCTCACGATGCCGCATCCGCTTCCCGACCTCAAAATCCCCCGAGGCCCCCTCCATCACCACCACCACCGGCAAACGCTTCGCCTCATCCACCCACCACTTCTCACAGGGGAAGACCACCCCCTCCTCGTCCACCAACAACCCGCGCTCCACATCACGCGCCAATATCTCCAATCCACGGCACTCCAACCAGGCCACCGGAATGCGCTCCCTCACCTCCACCTTCAGCGTGCCCGGCAGGCGCCGGCTCACATCAACATCAAGAATCCCCGGATACGCCTCCAACTGCTTGCGCACCGCACTCAAGGTCACCGCAAACACACTCCCGGCCGGATCCACCCCGGTCACCCGCACAAAATCCTCCACCCCGATCGGCCCGTTGCTCTCCAACTCAATCGCTTCCAGACGAAATTCCTCATTGTCGATAAACACCTTCCGCAACCCCGACTTCGCCCCCCAACCCACTCCCACCAACAGACCCACCAACCCCACCAACTTCACACCCTTCCCGCAGAAGCGCAGACAGCTGTAGCCAAAGATGCGCGGCGAACTCACCTTCAGGTGCAACTGCTTCGAGTCGCGCCTCTTCCTCACTCGGGATGTTTTACGTTTCAGCATCGGGTCTTCTCAACTTCATCGACAATTCCGCAATCCTCCGACACAGCGCCCCAAACCCATAACCGGGACTCGCCGCCGCCGCCGCCTTGGGCAACAAACTGCTCGCCGTCATTCCGGGAATTGTATTGGCTTCTAAGACGTAAGGATTACTTGAGGAATCTAGCAGCACATCCACCCGCGAGTAAACCTCAATTCCCAAGGCTTGGTGCGCTTTCAGCGCTGCCTCCTGCACCACCCGGGTCTCCTCCGCCGTCAAATCGGCCGGACAAACATACTGACTCCCCACTTCCTGACCGCTCAACCAGGGGTATTTGGTGCTCATATCATACCACCCGTCCGCCGGGGGAATGATCTCCACCACCGGAAAGGCCACCCCGTCCACGATCGCCACCGTCAACTCCCTCCCCTGCACAAACTGCTCCACCAAAACCTGATCCCCATATTTTGCCGCATCGGCCATGGCCGCCTCCCCCTCCGCCGGATCCTTCACAATGTGGATCCCCACGCTCGATCCCTCCCGCGGCGGCTTCACCACATACGGCACCGCCATCGTCGGCAGGCGCACTCCTCCGGAAACATCCACCGTCTCCGATGCCGGCGTCGGCACCCCCGCCGCCACAAATTTTTCTTTGCTCGCCACCTTGTCAAAAGCCACCCGACTCGTCGCCGCCCCCGCCCCTGTGTAGGGAATCCCCCGCTCCTCCAGAAACGCCTGCAGATCCCCATCCTCCCCAAACGTCCCGTGAATCACATTAAAGGCCAACCCCGTCCCCTCCGGCAGGACCGGCACCCGATCCTTCACCTCCACCCCCACCGCATTCAAGCCCTCCGCCAAAAGCGCCGCCAGGACCGCCTTCCCTGAAGCCAGCGACACCTCCCGCTCCGATCCCGGCCCCCCCATCAACACTGCAATCAATACCTTCTCGTCCATCAGAGCCACCACGATAGAAAGCCCCCCCAACCCCGTCCAGCGCTTTGAATTTTCCCGCAAAACAAAACCCGCGTGGCGTGACCGTCCCGGTCGCATGCCCCCTCCCACCCGTGGCGGCGGTTTCCCAACCGCCCAGCCGACTCTCCACCCGTGGCGTGACCGTCCCGGTCGCCAGCCTCCCCCCCCATCCGTGGCGGCGGTTTCCCAACCACCCAGCCGACTCTCC
>Ga0209702_10001285_pt1 | contig 48604 bp, 45 predicted proteins | sample FRY01_FD_187210 | JGI IMG/M metagenome (GOLD analysis project Ga0209702, IMG submission 187210) | Freshwater microbial communities from Lake Fryxell liftoff mats and glacier meltwater in Antarctica - FRY-01 (SPAdes) (version 2) | ecosystem: Environmental > Aquatic > Freshwater > Ice > Glacier... | reverse complement strand
GATTCACAAGCAAGAAATAGTTATACCTTAAATACTTGGGCTGGCTTAGGAATGGCTGTGTTCCATCCCAATTCATTTGTAAGGCGAGCTTGAAGCCCTTCTTGGCCTTCTCGTTCGCCATGTACTACATAGGCAGCTTCAGGTTTATTTGCCTTTTTCAGCCAACCCACTAGTTCATCTGCATCTGCATGCACTGAAAAACTCTCGACTTTGCAGATATGTGCCTTTACCGGCACCCACGCACCGAACATCTTAATTTCGCTTCTGCCCTCTTCCAGTGATCGCCCGCGACTGCCCGCCGCCTGATACCCAACCAGAATGACGGTGTTCTTTGGATCGGGAAGCATATTTTTCAAATGATGAACCACACGTCCACCGGTTGCCATTCCGCTTGCTGAAATAATTATTGATGTCGCCTCCACATCATTAATCGATTTCGATTCTTGCGTTGTATGCATTTGATAGAGAGTTCCAGGGTCGAATGGATCTTGATTGCTCCAGCGTTGGGAAACACCGTCGCGAATTTCTGGAGCATTTGCAGAAATTGCCTCACGATAATAATTGAGTGCGGCAAGCGCCATCGGTGAATCAACATAAATAGCAATTGCGGGAATCGCTTTGCTCAAAATGAGTTCTTTGATCGCCATTAAGACAACTTCGGTGCGGTCGACCGCAAAGGACGGAATCAATATGGAGCCGCCGCGCTTTATGGCAGCGTTTAATTCAGCTGCAAAGGTTTCGGGCGCGCTCTCGTGCTCTCTATTGCCGTAGGTAGATTCGGTAACTACAACATCAAAACGCTGCGATGGCGGATTGTCAGGATTGGCGAGCAGTGGATGGTTATTGCGACCTAGATCGCCGGTAAATAGCAAAGACTTGCCACCAATTTCTATAACTACAAAAGCAGAACCAAGAATGTGTCCAGAAGGATAGAAAGTAACAAGCGCATCCTCGGTTAATTGAATTCGCCGGCGGAAATCTTTTGGAGTAAATAACTCCAAAGCTTTTTCTGCATCCGCTAAGTTGTACAAAGGTTGTGGATTTTCGTGTTTAGAAAAACCTTTTTTGGCAGCGTAACTTGCATCCTCCATTTGAAGTCGTGCCGAATCTCGTAGGATTACGCTTGCGAGTTGCTTTGTATAAAAAGTGGAGACAATAGGCTTTCTATAACCTTGCCTTGCCAGTAGTGGTAGGTATCCACAATGATCAAGGTGAGCGTGCGTAAGAACGACTGCATCAATCGTGGATATATCAACGGGAAATGGATCCCAGTTTCTGAGTCGTATTGCTTTCAATCCTTGGAATAGCCCACAGTCGATGAGAATTCGACTTTTCCCACTAGTAAGCAGGAAGCGACTGCCCGTGACCGTATCGGTTGCGCCTAAGAAAGCAATCGTCACTTCGCTCATGAATTGAGCCTAGCGGATTGCCTCTTGCCAAGACTTTCCAGTACAGGCACCATAGCAACATGGCAACATCGTATCGAGGATAGGAGCAAACCATGAAGGTAGGAAGCATCATTGCTGGAAAACGCGTTGAAACTATTTCTCCTAGTGCCAGCGTACAAGACTTAGTAAGCGCACTCAATATTCATCATGTTGGTGCCCTCGTCGTTTCTAGCGATGGTAAATCGATTGAAGGCATCGTTTCCGAACGTGATGTTGTTCGTGCGATGCCCGGCAAGCTAGATGAACTCATAGATATGCATGTGCGCGATCTCATGACTGTAGAAGTACATACCTGCACACCGGATACCTTAATTGCCGAACTCATGAAAATGATGACCGAACTTCGTATTCGTCACGTCCCTGTTGTAAATGGCGAGAATATTCTTATCTCAATTGTCTCTATTGGAGATGTGGTTAAATGCCATGTCGATGAATTAGATACGGAACGTCAAGCGTTAAAAGATTATGTATCACGCGCCAATTAACACTCTACAATTATTTTGCGGAGCCATTTTCCAAGTTCTTCATATTTAAAAGTTTGGGTATCGAAAAATTTCATCAATACCCCATAGATATGCGAACTTTTTGAATCTATTTGGTATCCATTAATTCTAAGAAATACGCTAACAACGGCAAAGACAACGCGCTTGTTACCATCAATAAAGGGATGATTGATGGCAAGGCTTTCTAGAAGAGCAGCAGATTCTTCAATTATGTCTAAGTAATAACCTGTCTGTGGTCGATATAGCGCAGATTCGAGTGCGCCCATGTCACGAACGCCGTCAGATCCGCCATATTTACGTATCAAAATTGTGTGCATTGCTAGGGCGTCAGCAACAGTTATGTAATCGCGGGCCATTACTTCGCTAAATTTTTATAAAGGTCATCGAATTCTGCAATGCTTAAACCCAAAGATTCCATCACATGCTTGCGTGGACGTTCGCTTTGATGGCGCTCGAGATGTCGAGAGGCATCACCCCAAGGAGCCTTAATTGCCTATAATTTCAACGCTACAATTTACAGGAAATCACCATTTAGTATAATTTCATGGACTAAAGTTACAGGAAATCACCATTTAGTATAATTTCATGCACTAAAGTTACAGGGTTAGGGAGGGTTCTTTGGATGTCTCTAAATTTACCAATAAAGCAATGGGAGTTCTTGTTCCGTAGGTTGGAATAAATATTCGGCGAAATGAGGAATATGATCATTTTGCATTCGTACCAAGCAAGCTCCCCAATGACGTACAACTTACAAATAGAACTCACACGCTCATCTCAAAAGCTTCGATGGAGATCGGAAGGCTACAAGAATGTTTAAGGCGCCTTCCTAGACCTGAGATTTTGCTAAGACCATCTCTAGCGCGAGAAGCAAAAAGCACTTCGGCACTCGAGGGAACCTATGCCCCGCTTCAAGAAATATTTGAGGGCGACTATTTGCAGCTATCCCAAATGTCAGCTGCTGTTCGAGAAATTCGTAACTACATGGAAGCCGCACATCGCGGGCTAGAACTCATTAAAACAAAACCAATAATAATTAACATCCTTTCTGAGCTACAGGGAATTTTGGTTGAAGGAACAAGAGGAGGAGAAATCAACCAAGGCGAGGTTCGAACCGGCCCTGTAATAATTGGAGATGAATCCAAACCAGTCAATGAGGCACGATTCATTCCTCCTCCAGCAGGCGATGAACTAAGTAATGCTTTATCGGACTGGGAGAAATGGATTAATGCTGAAAACGATCTTTCTCCAATAATAAAAATGGCGCTAGGCCACTATCAGTTTGAAACCTTGCACCCATTTGCCGATGGCAATGGGAGAGTTGGCAGATTAGTAATTACTCTCCAGTTTGTGGAACTTTTTTTACTTAATCCTCCGCTTCTAAATTTATCGGAGTGGTTTAATAGCGATAAAGATAAATATAAAGATGGATTACTAGCGTTAAGCCAAAATGGCAACTTCGATCGTTGGGTTAGCTTCTTCTGCGAAGCAATTATTGGACAAGTCACCATCGAGATTAATCGAATAGAAAAACTTTTAGAATTCCGAGATAACCTGCTAATTAAATTAAAACTTGTAAAACAAAGGGGCATGGTTCTTGAGCTACCAGAACTATTGATTGCACATCCAGTAGTTTCTATAAATAAAGTAGCCGTAGATCTAGGAGTTACTTATCGACCTGCGCGCTTGGTGGTACTCAAACTAGTAAGTATGGGTGTCTTGCGTGAGATAACTGGTCGAAAATACAGGAAACTGTACATATGTACCGAAGTGTTTAATCTTTTGGATCTTTAGGGACAAGAACTAATTCAAGAATGACGCTCGGAAATATTATTTTTGTTTAAATCAGAACGAAGGAAAACCCGCCACGTATATAAGTATGTGGTGGGTTTCCTCACCCGAGGGGTTAGGAAACGAGATTAAGACTTTTATGGCGTCTTAATCTCGGTTGTCGTTATTAATCCTTGTGACCTATTTTGTCGCCTTTATAATGGCCGCCTTTTTTCTTGCCAACTGCATTTACTTTAGCAACTACGCGGTCAACTAGTCCAGCCTTCAGGATTGTGGCTTGTGCAGCTGTGATCTTGCCAGCAGCTACAAAAGCATCGATACGCCTTGTCTGATCAAGAACAAGTACTGCAATCAGTGCATCTTTTTTTGTTCCTGCCATTGTTGCAAGTGACTCACCAGCCTTTGAGCGTTCATGGAGCGTTCTGACATCAATTCCAAGTGTTAGCGCAGTCAACGCTTCACGTGCTGCATAATTACCATCATTTTTTAACGCTTTTGCATTTTTCAATACACCTGCGATAATTGAATCGGATTGTGATTGTGTAATTGTTGCCTTAGTAACAAGTGTTGCAAGCACAGAAACAAGTATCTTTTGATGATCCTTGGCGCTGCTCACAGCGCTCTTGGCCGCTCCTGAATTTTGTGAAGCTTGCGACGCTCCGATGCTGCTTACAAAAAGCGCAACGGTCGTAATCGCAATTGTTATGGTTTTCTTTTTTGATGACATTTTAATGTTTCCCTTTCATCCCTAATTACTAGTGCCGAGAACATTTGTTATCGACTACCTGTAATTAACTCCGCTATTCTTAAGAAGATGTCTGTGGAACCTGTGAGGCTCATGTGGATTTTTTCGGTATCAATTCACCAACATGAGGGAATCGCCCTCATTCCTGTGAGAAAATTTAGAGGAATCCCTGATTTCGAGCAATAATCCGGCCTTATAGGGCGAGGCTTCTTTCTATTTTCTTTTCTATCCAATTATTTTTTACAAATGAAAAAATAATTTAAGGCCGGCGATTATTAGAACTGCACCTAAGGCTCGCTTAATTCCTGCATTTGAAAAATTTTTAATTCCGAATTGAGTGCCAATAATTGCACCAATTAAAACAGCGAGAGCAAAAAGTGGGATTGTGTTTGGAATCTTTGAGATTGATGAAATATTTCCTAGCAAACCAGAGACTGAATTCAGAAAGATGAAAACAGCGGCAGTTCCGGATGCAGATCTAACTGCGGTCCATCTAAAAGCTAGCACAAGAGGTGATAGAAAGATTCCGCCCCCAGTGCCAGTTAGTCCCGAAATGAAACCGATAATTGCTCCAGTTATAAATAAAAGGATTGCCTTTGGTCGAACTATTTGTAAATTAGTTTTACGCGCCAGTTTGAAGAAAAAACCAAGTCCAGCAAAAATCAATATTAATCCGAGCATAGTTTTAAATACATTAATAGGGAGTTGAAGATGACCACCCAAAAAGGCCATTGGGATAGCACCAATACACAGGGGCACCAACATTCTAAAATCAATTAGTTTTGCCCTGATGTAACGAGCGCTAGTAAAAGAGGAGACCAAAATGTTGAGTGAAAGTGCCGTCGGTTTTATAACTGGAGCAGGTAAATTAAAGAGTGACATGATTGCGATGTACACCGATGAACCCGCGTGGCCTACAGAAGTGTAAAGAATGGCGCCGAACATTAAAAGAAGCGCAATGATTAGGTCACTTGATTGAATTTTTTAAACCTCCTGCAACAACAACCATCTTCCTTATCCAGTTGGCTATAGTACCCGCGTGTATGAGATTTCTCTAGCAGTAAGTGCCTGCTTACGTTCAGGAACGCGTGCCGATGTTGCAAGGTTTGCTGGCTTGCTTTTGATTTTTGATTTACGTCAGCTTGCCTTAAATGTTAGGGTCGTACTGTGAAACCAACTTCCTCAAACTCCTCACTCACCCATGTCAATGCAGATGGCAATGCTCAAATAGTGGATGTGACCGATCGCGCATCCACGATGAGAACAGCAAAAGTTAAAGGAAAAGTTTTGCACTCGGAGCAGGTTCGTAATTTGATTGCAGAAAATGCAGTTTCCAAAGGAAGCGTTATTGATGTCTCGCGAATAGCTGCGATTATGGGAGCTAAAAAAACTTCCGAATTGATCCCGTTATGCCACCCACTGGCAATTACTGGGATTGAAATTGAATATGTTCTGTTGGAAGATGGCATAGAAATTTCTGCATTTGTAAAAACAACAGATCGAACTGGCGTAGAAATGGAAGCCTTTACCGCCGTTGCAGTTGGTGCGCTAGCTGTGATAGATATGATCAAATCGATCGATAGCTATGCAAGTATCACGGAGATACGTTTAGTTGAAAAAAGTGGTGGCAAAAATGGTGATTGGATTCGAAATTGAGCCAAGTAAAAATTTGGACTTCGGTTGCGCAAACACCGATAGATATTGAATTAATGCGAAAGTCTGCCATGTTGCCTACGAGTGGCGCAGCGGTAATATTTTGCGGTGACGTTAGAAACCACGATCACGATAGAAGCGTTCTCTCGCTCGACTACGAGGCTCATCCAAGTGCTGATGCGGTATTGAAACAAATTGCGCGCGAAATTGTCGCGCATCACAAAATTGAGTCCCTCTATATTGCACATCGATACGGAAAACTATCGATTGGCGACACAGCACTTGGAGTCGTCGTTGGCGCCCAACACCGCGCCGAAGCCTTTGCTGCTTGTTCTGATGCAGTTAATCGAGTAAAAGAATTATTGCCTTTGTGGAAACACCAATTTTTTACGGATGGCACTGATGAATGGGTGAATTCAGCATGAAACCATTAATCGATTCATTTGGTGGTTAATAAGAATGGCCGAAGCGTTAAGAAAATATACTGCGCGAGTTTTAACAGTTTCTACTCGCGCAGCTGCTGGAATTTGGGAGGACACTTCTGGGCCTGAGATAGTTAAAGCTTTATTAGCGCTAGGTCTTGACGTTGCTGCCCCAGTAGTCGTCCCAGATGGCGCGGAAGTTGAAAAGCAGTTGAAAGGCTTTGTTGAAAGCGGCATCGATTTAGTGATTACAACGGGTGGTACCGGGCACACGCCGAATGATTTGACGCCCGAGATGACCAAACGAGTTATTGACCGGCAATCGCCGGGGATTGCTGAGGCAATTCGCGCCTTTGGAGTTGCCCGCGGTGTCCCAACTGCAATTCTTTCGCGCGGAATCGCCGGAATTGCAAACGAAACTCTGATTATTAATTTACCTGGCTCCTTAGGTGGCGTAAAAGATGGCTTGGATGTTCTTAAACCGATTCTTCTTCATGCGTTAGACCAAATGCATGGCGGCGACCACATTAGGGCGATTTAATTTATTTTAGGAGCTTCGCCTGATTCACTTGCCAGGCTTTGGCGGTGAATTGGAAGTTCGGCAGAACTTGATAGTGATTGTTTAGAACCACCCCAAAGCTTTGAAATAATTTCAGCGGCTATGGAAACTGCAGTCTCTTCCGGTGTTCGAGCACCCAAATCTAATCCAATTGGTGAGTGCAATCTGGCGAGTTCTGTCTCGGTCAATCCAATTTCGCGCAATCGTTCTAACCTGTCATTATGAGTTCGACGACTGCCCATTGCACCGATATATCCGGCCGAAGTGCGAAGTGCGATTTCCAAAAGAGGTACATCGAATTTCGGATCATGGGTGAGCACACAAATAGCGGTTCGCTCATCTATCTCTATTTTTGACAAATATCGATGGGGCCAATCAACTACAACTTCATCAGCATCAGGGAATCTTTTTTTAGTAGCAAAGAGAGCACGAGCATCACAGACAACAACGTAGTAGCCTAAGAATTTCCCAATTCGTGCCACCGCACTGGCAAAATCGATTGCCCCAAAAACTATCATTCTGGGGGCTGGTGCATAGCTTTCAATAAATACTGTTAAATCTTCCATTCTTTGTTGGCCAGATTCGCCTATTTTTAGCGCTCGGGTTACTCCACGCTCTAACAGGCCTCTTGCATCTTCGGTTACGCAGTGATCAAGTCCTGCATTCCCCAAACTTCCTAACTTGGCATCTTTCATTAAAACCATTCGCGAACCAATTTCTTTATTTCCAGAAATTAAGGTCGCAATTGCAATAGGTCTTGCATTTTCAATCGCATCAATAACTGTTTCAAGATCTGGAAAGGAAAGTTTGTCAATTACTTGAATATAAAGCTCGATTGTTCCACCACAGGTTAGCCCGACAGCAAAAGCGCTGTCATCGCTGATGCCGTAAGTAACACATTTTGGAACACCGCTTGCTAGGACTTCGAGTGATGCCTCATAGAGTGCGCCTTCGACGCATCCACCAGAAACACTTCCAACTATTTCACCCGATTGAGATACCGCCATAGTTGCACCGATTGGCCTTGGAGATGAGCTCCATGTGCGAGTTACTGTGGCGATAGTAAATTTCTCACCACTTCGATACCAAGGCGAAATTTGGTCAATAATTTCACGCAAGCTTGTTTATCCAAAGCGCTCTCATGTTCTAGAGTGTAGCAATAGACAAATTTTGGGTAGCTTTGAAGGGTGCGCAACTTATGAGGCAAGATGTTGCTGGTTTAGTTCTAGCAGCAGGTGGCGGTCTGCGTATTGGAGCCCCAAAGGCACAAATTGAAATTGATGGAGAGCGATTTGTAGATCGCGCCGTGAGAATCCTTAAAGAAGCTGGTTGCGAAAAAGTTTTTGTTGTCTTGGGCGCTTGGGTTGGTAATGTTTCGGGCGCAGTAATAATTGAAAACCCCACTTGGCAAGAAGGAATGGGATCATCGTTGTTGGCGGGCTTGAGCGTTTTAAGTAAGGATGTGAAAATTAGCGCGGTAGTTGTGACGCTGGTGGACTTGCCCGGGTTGACCGCTGCCGGAGTAGCCAAAATTATTGATCATCCAAGTGATCTTGTGGCAGCAACTTTTAATGGAGAGCAAGGACATCCAGTTAAATTTGGACGCACCCACTGGGCAGCGATGGTGGAAAGCGTCGGCGGCGATACTGGGGCAAAAAGATATTTGATGGGCAGGGATGAATTAGCTCTCGTTGAAATCGGCCAGATTTGCGATGGAACCGATGTGGATACTCTGGTAGATCTTGAAAAGTTCAAAGAGTCTCGAGGAGGGCGTTAACCATGGGACAGTAATTCCTATCTGCTCCGCGGGGTGTGGTGCTTGAAGTGCCATGCGCGAGAGGAACCAAATTCAGATATTCCAAATTTGATCGAGAGTCACCGCATGAAGACGGTCCTCATAGTTGAAGCTTCTCTTTCCTAAGTACAAAACATATCCACCGAGGAAATTTACTCCAAGAGTGCTTCGTAACTTTCTCATCGCATCGAAATCCTTTCCCGATACGGTCGTTGATGCCTTCACTTCAAATGCCAAGATTCCACCTTCAATATTTTCGACGATATAGTCAATTTCGTCACCATCCCTCGTACGCCAGTGTCCAACAAGATGGACTTGATCAGAAAGTGATGCCTCTCGACCTATTTCTCCCACCACAAAAGTCTCTAAGACATGACCGAACTCCGACATTGCGCTGGTAATTCTTTTTTGTAATTTGTCCGCTGAGAGTTTAAGCAAGTTCACAAGGAGGCCAGAATCTACGACATGGATTTTTGGTGACTTACTTACTCTGGCTCCCAGCGTTGTTCCCCATGCAGGTAATCGCTGAATTAGGAATACCGATTCCAGGAGTTTTACATAGTTTTCCGCAGTGCTACTTTCTAGACCTAAAGTACCTGCAGCGCTTGTAATATTCAATATCTGGGCACTTTGTGAAGCCAATCTACTTAGAAGCTTAGGCAACATATTTACTTGGCGAATTCGACTAATCTCTTGGATATCCTGCCCAAGGGTTCGGGAAATATAGTCGGCATACCATCGTCTGCGAGAGATCTCAGTCGTGCGGTTATACGCAAGTGGGAAACCTCCCTTAAATATTCTCTGCTCGTACGTTTTCCTAGTCGTGGTCGAGTCGGATGATGAAAGCAGTAGCTCTGGGTTCGCAAATATTAAATCCAATAAATTATCTGTCCTCGCTTCAATCTCACGTTGAGTAAATGGATGAATCACCATCTGGTGCACTCGCCCGGTCAAGGTTTCTACCCCGCTTGCTAACGACTCATTTCTTACTGAGCCCGTGAGCAGATATCTTCCGGGGACTGTTCCCTTATTAAGTTCCGCTTTAATGTAAGAAAGCAGTTCGGTAGCTTTTTGGTATTCATCAATGAGAATGAGTCCCTCCATCGAAAGATAACTCTCGATATCACGATTGAATGCTTCCCGTGTTTGAGGGTCGTCCAAATCGATAATGGTGGCCTTGTGCTTGTTCGCGACCGCTCGCAACACCGTCGACTTACCGACGGATCGTGGTCCTTGTAAAAGGATAATCGCCTCTTCGGTCAACCTTTGTTCAATGACTGGCAAGATTTGTCTACCAATTATGTGCTCCTGGCTATTCGAGGTCATGGGCTAATTTTAGCGTATCTTCCGAAATTGGAGGGGGTTTACTTCCGAAATTGGAGGGGGTTTACTTCCGAAATTGGAGGGGGTTTACTTATGCGGATCCCCTAACAGGCTATGCCAATGATCGAAATAAGCGCTTTATCTGTTCTATTTCTTGCGCAGCGGCCCGCAAGAATATAAAATAGAAGAATGAGCACAACCGATGCGACTTCGCCGACAACTCATTTCTTTCGTGAGCTCTCCGATATTCCGCTAGTCATGGAAGCTGCAACCGGCACTGTCATCGACACCCATCAGCGGCCACTGCGCGACCTGCGAATTTCGGTGACCGATCGCTGCAACTTCCGCTGCGTTTACTGCATGCCGAAGGAGATCTTCGGCAAGGAGTTCACCTTCTTGGGGCGTGACGAGCTGTTGTCGTTTGAAGAGATCACCCGGCTCGCCAGAATCGCCGTAGCACACGGAGTCGAGAAAATCCGGCTCACTGGCGGCGAACCACTGCTGCGCAAGGGCCTTGAGGAGCTTGTTGGGATGCTAGCCGCGCTCAAGAGGCCGGACGGCCATGGCGTCGACATTGCGCTGACCACCAACGGCTCAGCACTGGATGTCAAGGCACAACTGCTCAAAGAGGCCGGACTCAAGCGGGTGACCGTCTCGCTGGACTCGTTGGACGACGCGACCTTCAAGGCGATGAACGACGTGGACTTCCCGGTGGCGAAAGTCTTGCGCGGCATCGATGTGGCCCATGAGGCCGGCCTGGGCCCGATCAAGATCAACATGGTGGTCAAGCGCGGGCAAAATGATCAGGACATCGTTTCGATGGCGAAGCGGTTCAAAGGTTCACCATACATTTTGCGCTTCATCGAGTTCATGGATGTCGGCACCACGAACGGCTGGAAGATGGGCGAAGTAGTGCCGTCGGCGGAGGTCATCAGCCGCATCAACGCCGAACTGCCGCTCGAAGAAGTCGCGCCTAATTACAGCGGCGAGACTTCCGTGCGATGGCGTTACCGTGACGGCAGTGGTGAGATCGGGGTCATCTCCAGCGTGACCCAGTCATTCTGCAGCTCATGTACCCGAGCACGGATATCGACGGATGGAAAGCTCTACACCTGCCTCTTTGCCACGGGCGGCCATGACCTGCGTGCCCTCATGCGCGGCGGATGCTCCGACGAAGCGCTCACCACTGTCATGGCCCAGCTCTGGCGCGATCGCACCGACCGTTACTCCGACCTGCGCGCGGCCGCGACCAGCGAGCTTCGCGCGACGGAGAAGAAGAAAATCGAAATGTCGTACATCGGAGGCTGACCGTGACCGCGTGGTACTTCGACCAGAGTGCGTTAAGTTATTAAGGGGAGCCGAGTAACCCTCGACGTTTTAGCAGTGGCGCAATTGTTGCATCGCGGCCGCGAAAATTACGAAACATTTGCATTGAATCAATAGAGCCGCCACGACTAAGTAATTCACGTCGGAAGTGATCGCCGTTTTTGCGGAGTAAGCCACCATTTTCTTTAAACCAATCAACGGTATCGGCATCTAAGACTTCACTCCAGATATATCCGTAATATCCGGCTGAATATCCACCAGCAAAAATATGCGAAAAATAGGTAGAGCGATACCGAGTATGGACGGGGGAGTAATCAAGTCCATACTCACGAATAGCTTGCGCCTCGAATGCAGCGACATCACTGACATCATCTTGCGATGTGAGCGAGTGCCACGCAAGATCTAGAATTGCGGCGGCTAAATAACTTGTTGTAGCAAAACCTTCGTTGAATGTTTCGGCCAATTGTAAATTATCAATCCATTCCTGGGGCAGCATCGAACCTGTCTGGTAATGGCGAGCGTAGTTTTGGACAACTTCCGGCCATAAAATCCACATTTCATTTACTTGAGAAGGAAATTCAACAAAATCTCGTTGCACGTTCGTACCAGAGACTCGAGGATATTTAACGTGTGATAACAGACCGTGAATTGCATGACCAAATTCATGGAACAAAGTCGTTGTTTCGCTGAGTGTAAGTAGCGCAGGTTCTCCTTCAGGGGGTTTGGGGATATTTAAGTTATTGACGACAACTGGCATTTGCGAAAGAAGGAAGTTTTGATTAACGAGATTATTCATCCATGCCCCACCACGCTTTGAATCGCGCGTAAAAAAGTCGCCGATAAATAAACCAATGGGCGTGCCATCTTCATTAGCAACTTCAAATGCGCGCGCTTCTGGATGATACGTTACTAAATCTGGACGTTCTTTAAAGGTAATTCCAAACAATTTATTTGCGGCGAAAAATACACCGTCATGGAGAACCCGTTCTAACGCAAAATATGGTCGCATCGCCGCGGTATCTACTTTGTATTTAGCAAGTCGGACCTGTTCTGAATATAAATCCCAATCCCAACTTTCTAAATTAAAGCCATCTCCTTCGGCTCTGATAGCTTCTTGTAAATCTTTACCTTCAGCGCGGGCATTTCTTACCGCCGCAGGGGCAATTTCGCGCAACATCTTATGAACATTGTCAGGATGAGCAGCAGTCTGTTCTCCAATAATATGTTCCGCGTGGGTTTTGACTCCGAATAACTCCGCTCGCTTAGCGCGGAGCTTTGCCATCTTAAGAAGAACTTCTTTATTGTCGTGAGCATTATTTCGATTTGATTTAACCAGGGATGCTTCCATAATTTTTTGGCGCAAAGCGCGATTGCGTAGTGATGCCAATACCGGATTACCCGAGAAATTGACCATCCCGATCAGCCATTTGCCTTCCAGCCCACGATCTTTCGCCGCACTTGCCGCGGTAGCAATTTGGTTACTTGTTAAACCATCGAGATCTTCGACGTTATCGACCACCACTGCGAGGTCATTTGTGTCAGCGAGGATATTTTTTGAAAATTGAGTTTCTAGTTTTGAAAGTTTCTCATTTAATTCTTTTAAGTTTTCACGTTCGGCTTGGTTCAGATGAGCACCGGCGTGAATAAAATCTCGATAGTAACGCTTAAGTAGCCAATTATCTTCGTCATTTAACTTTTGAGTTCCTCGATTTTCGTAAAGGCCCTTAACACGGGCAAAGAGTTCTGGGTTAAGGCGTATCGCATCAGAGTGTGCAGCAAGTTTTGGCGCGATCTCTTCTTCAATCGTATCTATGCCATCGTTGGTATCACTCGAAGATTTATTATAGAAAACAAGGCGCATCCGATTTAATAATTGGCCACTTCTTTCGAGAGCCACAATTGTGTTATCGAAGGTTGCCTCGCTCTTTGAATCAATTATTTCCTGAACTTCCAAAAGTTGTGCTTGCGTTCCCGCATAAAAAGCCGGTAGGTAATCTTCTTCTCTGATATGTGCGAAGTCAGGTAATTGATATTCCAGAACGCTTCTCTGAGCGAAAGGGTTACTTTTATCAAGATCCATATTGTCTGCGAGTGTATAAGACGGGCGATTACTTATATTGCTCAAGTTGCCATGCGCGTACGCCACCAGATACACCGGCAGCATTGGGAACAATGACGACCTCTTCACCCATATTATCTAAATCAATTTGGCGAATAAGGCGAGAATTTCCGCCGCCTAAATAAAGGCGATCCCACCTAAAAACTGGTCGTAAATCATTAACCATTAGCCGAATGCGACGTGACCAGAAAGCATTGCCAAGACGGCGGCGTTCATGTTCGCCAATCCATGTGTCATAAGTGGTGGCACGGCGTACCGGTGCGTGCGAAAATTCAAAATGGGGAGCAAGGGAACCGCCATAGAAAATTGCAAATCCAAGTCCAGTACCTAAAGTCAAAACTACTTCGTAACCCGTGCCAGAAATAATTCCAGCCCCATGTACTTCAGCATCATTTAAAACTCGAGTGGGCACCTTCAAATTTTTTGTTAAAGCGCTCTGCATATCAAAACCATTCCATGCCTCTTGCAATTCAGGATCGATGCGAGTGCGCGGTCCGCTTTTGGTCATGTAATGCGGAGTCGATATGACGACACCATGGCGAATCATTCCGGGCATGCCTATCGTGGCACGGTATGTTTCAGGAAGGCGCTTTGAAATTTCTCCAATTGTTTCAATAAAACGCGTTGGTGAAAGTGGATAAGGAGTCTCAATCCGATCAGGTTTTGAATGCATTGTGCCTGATTCATCAAGGACGCAACTCTTTAGAAACATCCCACCACAATCAATGGAGAGGGTAAGTCTTTCTTCAGCTGTCATTTTCTAATCCTGTCATACTCTCTGGATTTCACTAAACTTTTCTTAATAATTTACCAGCGCTGTTTTTTAAGTCCTTCTGTTAATTCCTGATGCGATTTCTGGATATCAGGATTTTGGCTATTTCCGGAGACCCCTACTTGCCAGAATGCGCCCTCATCACTCCATACAGATGGATGCGTATCGATAACAATTACATGCACCCCTTTTGTTTTTTTAGATTCAAGCAGGGCTTGTGCTAATTGATCAATACTGACCTTGCTAGCGATGCACCCCATCGACTTGGCATGAGCGACAAAATCAATTTGCGGAGCGCCACTTGGCAACATTGTGTGAAAAGATTTTGATCCATTATTTGTTTGCAATCTTTGGATAACACCGAAACCGCGATTATCACAGAGCACAACTGTTAAGTCATCGTCATGTAAAACGGCTGAATAGAGTTCGGAATTCATCATCATGTATGAACCATCACCGGTAAGAGCAAATACGCGTCCACCTTTACCGCGCTCTTTGAGTTGCATAGCAGCACCCCATCCACCTGCGACCTCGTATCCCATTGCAGAAAATCCATATTCGCAATCAAAAGAGTTAATGGATTTAGATAACCAATTAATATTTAGTTCACCGGGAAGTCCACCAGCTGCCGTTAAAACATAATCTTCATCGCTACTAATTTCATTTACGATTGCTACTACTTGCGCATATGTTGGAATTTCATAATGTGCAGAGGTGCGATCTATAATTGCCTGACGAATTTTTATGGCAGCGTTATATCCAGCTTGAGTCCAAGCATTATCGACTTTAAATTGACCCAATTGCGCACTGATTTCATTGATGCCTTCCTTGGCATCGCAAACAAGGGCGATTGCCCCATGTTTTATTGCATCGAAGCTGGCGGCATTAATCGATACCATCTGAAAATCTGTTTGCCCAAATAGCGTCCACGAACCAGTTGTGAAATCTTGCAAACGTGTACCGATTGCAATTACCAGATCGGCGCTTGCTGCTAATTCATTAGATGCATTGCAACCAGTTACACCAATTGGGCCAGACCATGCCAAATCGCTAGCGATTAGCGTTGACTTTCCGGCAACGGTTTCAACAACTGGGATTGCGAATTTGTTTGCAAATTCGGATAATGCTTTCTGTGCACCTGAATAACGCACGCCACCACCAGAGATAATCAGCGGACGCTTTGCCGATTTAATTGCTTTAACCGCATCGGCCAGCGCTGCAATGTCGGGTCGGTAGGCAGGTATGTGGTGAATAGTTTGTGCAAAAAAGCCTTCGGGATAATCAAATACTTCTACGGCAACATCTTGTGGCAGACCAAGAAAGACTGGACCACATTGGCCAGGATCTAACAGCACAGATAGCGCCTGTGGCAGCGAATTAAGAATTTGGGCTGGGTGTGTAATGCGATCCCAATAACGCGTCACTGCGCGAAATGCATCATTGGCAGTAATTTGGCCAGAATTAAAATGTTCCACTTGTTGCAAAACTGGATCTGGAATTCGAGAATGAAAAGTATCGCCCGATAAAATCAATAGCGGCAAGCGATTAGCCATTGCAACGCCAGCGGCGGTCACAACATTTGTCGCACCTGGTCCAATGGATGTAGTTACTACCCCACATTGGGTGCGATTTGCAGCCTTTGCATAAGCCACGCAAGCAAGGGCCATACCTTGTTCATTTTGGCCGCGAAGTATTTCAATTTTGATGGAACGCTCTAGTGCATCTCCTAGGCCAAGCGCATTACCGTGACCAAAAATGGCAAACGCTTTAGGAAAATAGGGAAGTATTACATCGCCGACCGCAATTTTTTGAGCCTCAAGGAATTTAACAATTGCTTCAGATAGATTAAGGCGCATGTACATACTCTATAACTCCACGTTATTATCGCGTAAGTCTACTTAAGGAGAATTTCTTGAGCGTTAGCTTTTTAGAACGAATCGCATCTGCGCCTATCTCTTGGGGCATCTGTGAAGTTCCAGGTTGGGGCGCGATGTTGCCAACTAATCGTGTACTGGATGAGATGAAATCTCTTGGACTCACCGCAACTGAGTTAGGAGCCCCTGGGTTTTTTTCGGATGACTCGGGCGAGTTGAAAAGTCAATTAGATCAATTTGCAATGTTGATGATCGGCGGATTTACACCGCTTGTCGTCCACGATAAAGGGCAAGAAAAGAAGACGCTAGAAATTGTTAGATCTGTAAGTAAAAAATTCGTTGAAATTGGCGCCACACATTTTATCTCTTGCCCGGTGGCGACTTGGGATTGGGCAATTCCCAAGGAATTAACGAGTGATGAGTTAAAACAGATGTATGCAATCTTTATTGAGATAGATAAAATCACCAGCGATCATGGCCTTGTTCACGTAATGCATCCACATCTGCAAACTACTGTTGAAACCAAAAAAGATATTGACGCAGTTGTTGAAAATAGCGATGTTCATTGGTGTTTAGATACTGGCCACATGGCAATTGGTGGGCAAAATCCGGCAGAGTTTGCCAAGAAATATGCGCCGCGAGTTGGTCATGTCCACCTTAAAGATGTAAATATGAGCGCCGTACCAAAAGTTTTAAACCGCGAACAAAGCATTATGCAAGGCGTGCAGAGCGGTTTATTTACCCCCCTTGGCCAAGGCGATGTAGCAATTCTTGAGACAGTCATGGCGCTAGAGGCAAGTGGTTATCAAGGCTGGTATGTCATTGAACAAGACACAGCAATTACGGGGGCCATCCCTGAAATTGGTGCTGGCCCAATTACTGCTATGGCCCAATCAATGCAATATTTACGAAACGTTGTAGCGCCAGCTTTACTTGGGGTTTGATGAGGATTCCAGAGATAATTACAGTTGGTCGTATTGGTGTTGACTTATATGCCAATGAAGCTGGCGCATCTTTTATCGATCCACAAACTTTCACTAAATCCTTAGGCGGAAGCCCAACAAATGTTGCTATTGCTGCCGCCCGCTTAGGTAGTTCATCAGCTGTTGTTACTAAGGTGGGCTCTGATGTCTTGGGCCCCTATGCGATAGAGAGATTGAAATATTTTAAAGTAGATACTCAATTTGTTGGCATCACCGAAGGCGGTCGCACTCCAATTGTGATGACATCACAGGAAACCCCTGATGACCCATATTTTTATTTTATTCGCGATAAAGATGCACCTGATACAACCCATGATGTGAGTGATCTGCCAGCTGACGCAATAAGCGGATGCAAAGCGCTCTGGTTTAGTTTAAGCACTTTTTCCCAAGGCACAACGGCGCAATCGGCTAAGTCATGGTTACGAATTCGCGCTCGCAAAGAATTCACTCTTATTGATTTGGATTACCGACCAACTTTTTGGGATAGCACGCAAGATTCACAAAAGGCGGCGCAAGAAGCGATAGAGCTATCGAACGTCGTTCTTGGAAATAAAATTGAATGCCAACAAGCCCTTGGAATAAGTAATCCAGATGATGTTATTAAGGCGCTCCTTGATAGGGGAGTGAAGTTGGCGATTGTTAAAATGGGTGGCGATGGAGTTGTTTTAGCGAGTGAAGATGAGAAAATTGTTCTCAAGCCTCACAAAATAAAACTTGTATCGGGCGCCGGTTCGGGAGATGCTTTTGGTGGCGCCTTAATGCACGGACTTATTAATCGTTGGCCGCTTGAAAAAATTGGCCAATATGCCAACGCAAGCGGCGCAATTGTGGCATCGCGCCTTTTGTGTTCAGATGCAATGCCTACTATGGATGAAATCGATCAGTTTTTGGCGACGGGGCGGATATGAGTTGGCACTTCAAGAATAAGAAATCAATCTCACCTGCAGATGCCGGTTGGACTTACTGCGGAATGCGCATCCATGGCTTTGGAGTAGAAAAAACTCTCTCAACTTATTTTGCGGATGAAGAAGTAGTCGTTGTGCCGTTATCTGCAGAAAATATAACCGTCACGGTAGATGCAGTGGAGTACCTATTAAAGGGGCGTTCGTCAGTATTTGATTCAGTAAGTGATTGGCTTTATATTCCGGTTGGTTCAAAAGTTTCGTTAAGTGCCAGCGCTGGTGAAATCGCGCTCTGCACTGCAAAAACTAGCGTTCGGGGCGAAGTTTTTTACCGCCCTGCCATTGATGTCAGTATCGAGATTCGCGGTAGTGGCCGTGCCTCTCGCCAAGTAAATAACATTGCCACGCCGTCATCTTTTATGGGTGCAACAAAAATAAATGTTTGCGAAGTTTTAACTCCGGGCGGTAATTGGTCTTCTTGGCCACCCCACAAACATGACGGAAAAGATGGTTGCCCATATACCAATGAAGAGATTTATTACTTTAAAATTCAAGGTCAAGGCGGCGAAGGTTTATTTCATTGCTATACAAGCGATGGCAGCGTTGATGAAACTTCTACCATCAAAGATGGCGACTTTTACATTGTTCCGCAAGGCTTTCATGGACCAACTGCTGCTGCGCCAGATTATGCGATGTATTTTTTAAACGTACTTGCTGGTCCCAATCCGGATCGGACAATGTCGTTTTGCGACGATCCTGCCCATGCCTGGATTCGCCAATCTTGGACGGGGGAAGAAATTGATAAGCGCCTGCCAATGACTGGGGCGAAATGAGTGCTGTCACTAAGAAGGCAAATTGTTACCGAAACGTTGTAATTTTTGAGCGCGAGTAGGCCATATGGTGAGAATCTGGGCTTGACTGGCGAGGACTATCTAATCAAGAATTGAGCCACGCGTAGGATTCTGCGCGATTTACGAAAATCAATAGATTGGACTTTGAATGTTCTCAAAGAAATCTCGTTTGGCTCTAGTAGGTATTGTTTCAGCGCTTGCCCTTCTTGCTGCTACAACTCCTGCCAGCGCTGCTAAGCAATTAGAAATCTTTACATGGTGGACCGGTGGTGGAGAAGCAGCAGGCCTTGCCGGCATGACTGATGAATTCACAAAACAGAACCCAACCATTCCATTTATCAACGCTACAGTTGCAGGCGGAGCTGGAGTTAATGCAAAGGCTGTTCTGGTTTCACGTATGAAGGCTGGCAACCCACCTGATACTTTCCAAGCACACGCAGGCGCTGAACTTTCTTCATATGTAAAAGCAGGACAAGTTGAAGATCTTTCTTTCCTATACAAGTCAGAGGGTTGGAACAAAATATTCCCAAAGGACTTAATCAAGACTCTTACAACTGACGGAAAGATTTATTCTGTTCCAGTTAACATTCACCGCGCAAACGTAATGTGGTGGAACCCAGCTGCAGCAAAGAAGGCTGGAATTAATAAAGTCCCAAACACACTTGGTGCTTTCATCGCCGATCTTAAAAAGTTTAAGAAGGCTGGAATTGATGGAATTGCACTTGCAGGAAACGGCGACTGGGCGATTGCTCACCTATTCGATTATGTACTTCTTGCATCAATGGGGCCAACAAAGTATAACGGCCTATGGAATGGTAAAACAGCATGGGATGGTCCACAAGTTGCAAAAGCGATTAAACAATTCGCAACAATTCTTTCCTACGGCAACTCAAGCAAGTCACTTGACTGGCCAGATGCTGGAAAGCTTGTTACGGGTGGTAAAGCCGGATACTTCATTATGGGTGACTGGGCTTCAGCACAGTGGCAATCAGAAGGTATGAAATTGGGAACTGACTACACATGGGCACCAGGTGCTGGCACAAAGGGTGTTTATCAGTGGCTCTCAGATTCATTCACACTTCCAAAGGGTGCAGAAAACCGCGATGCAGGTATTGCATGGCTTAAGGTTGCCGGTTCATTGGCAGGACAAGATGCATTTAATCCAAAGAAGGGCTCAATTGCCGTTCGTAAGGATTCAGATCCAGCGCTCTATGACAGCTACCTACAGGCAGCTATGAAGTCATGGAAGGTTGATAAACTCGTTGGTTCAACTGTTCACGGTGTGACTTATGGAAACGCTGGTATGGCTGCTTATAGCTCAGCTGTTGGTCGTTTCTACACAGGTGGTGCTAAGGATTCAGCAGGATTCGTAAAGGGTCTAGTTGCTGCATACGCTGCATTTACTGCCGAGAAGTAATTTAGAAACTAGTTAACAACTTTCGTTTTTAACTAGGAAGGTGTAACAGCAGTTCTGCTGGACGTGAAAATCCATCAGAACTGCTGTTGTACATCTGTAGCAGATTTTTGTATTATCGCGCGGTAGCGAGAAAATTAGCAGGGAGCAGATAAAAGTGGCTTTAATAAAAAAGAAGAAGAAAATCCTTAGCCCTTGGGGTGGTTTTTTCTTCGTTCTGCCCTCAATATTATTAATGTCTTACTTTGTCTACGGAATGATTGGCTGGACGCTGCGCCTCTCTTTTGGTCGCCGTACAAATGCTTGGTCAACAGATGACAGCTTTGCGGGTCTTTCAAATTACACCGGGCTTCTCGATGATCCAGAATTCACGCACGCTTTTAGCAACCTTTTAGAATTTACCTTTGTTTTTATCTTCGGATGTCTGCTATCCGGTCTCATCATGGCGCTCCTGCTTGAAAAAGGAATTCGCGGCGAAGGTTTGTTTCGTTCTATTTATCTTTATCCAATGGCAATTTCGTTTATCGCAATGGGTACCTCATGGCGTTGGCTTTTAGATTCAGCCCGCGATGATAAGGCCACCGGTATAAATATGATTTTTCAATGGTTTAATTTGGGTTTCTTGCAAAATGATTGGTACACATCTGCAACAGGAAGTATGTACGCTATGGCTCTTCCTGCTATCTGGCAGATGGCTGGTTATGTCATGGCACTCTTCTTGGCAGGCTTTCGCGGAATTCCGGATGACCTGCGCGAAGCAGCACGCGTTGATGGCGCAAGTGAATACAAGATTTATCGCCACATACTTTTCCCACAGCTCAGCCCAACTTTTCTGACAGTCCTTATTATCTTAGGTCATATATCTATGAAGGTATTTGATTTGATTTATGGAATTGCAGCTAAGAGCTATGTCACAAAAGTTCTGGCAATCTATCTGTGGCAGGTCATCTTTGATTTTCAAAATTTCGCAAAAGGCGCTGCGATTGCAATTTTGATGTTAGTTCTAGTTGCTATCGTTGTCGTTCCATATCTGCGTTATGTCAATAAGAGTGAGGATGCTCGCTCATGAGTACCGATACAGTTCAAAGAGACCTTAATACAAAAGATATTTCACGCACAAAGCGTAAATTAGATGCTCGGGGTAAATTTGCTCTTGTCTTTAGATATCTAGCCCTGACAATTCTTCTTGTCATTGCAGCTTTTCCTATTTACATCATGGTGATCAATTCAATAAAAGGCATAACTGGTGTCTCGCAAGGCAACGCCTTTCTTCCACCCAAAAAATTAGATTTTGAAGCGTGGGGGCCAACATGGGCCATCCTTCGTGAACCAATGATACGCACGCTTTTTTTTGTGCTTCAGTCATCAATTATTTCAGCCATCATCGGATCTATAAATGGATTCGTTTTTGCAAAATGGCGCTTTAAGGGTTCAAATGTAATATTTACAATGTTCTTATTTGGAATGTTTATTCCCTACCAAGCAATCATGATTCCTTTGGTGCAATTTAATAATAATATTGGACTTAGCAAATCCATTTATGTATTAGTTGTTGCGCATGTCATCTATGGAATTCCAATATGTACTTTAATTTTCCGTAACTATTACGCAGCAATCCCCAATGAATTAATTGAAGCCGCACGCGTTGATGGTGCCAGCATGGTTCGTATCTATCTCACTATTATCTTGCCGCTCTCAATCCCAGGCTTTGTGGTGGTCTTGATTTGGCAATTTACATCTGCCTGGAATGATTTTCTCTTCGCTATATTTTTAACCGGTGGCTCTCCAAAACTCGCGGTAGCAACAACAGCCCTTAACTTCATCACGGGTTCAGCAACTACGGTCTATTACGGAAATAACATGACGGCTTCCCTGATTGTCTCTATTCCAACACTACTTGTTTACATGTTCTTGGGCCGTTACTTCTTACGCGGTCTTCTCAGCGGTTCACTAAAGGGTTAAAACATACTTAAGTTTGCAACAACTTGGGAAGTCGCCACCGAAGAATTAAGGGTATAGAAATGAAAGCCTTCAGCCCCAATTTCATATACCTCTTCGCAAATCTGTACCGCGACTTCAATGCCCAGAGCTTTTATTGATTCTGAATCATTTTGAAAGCGTGCAAATTTTAGACGTGTAGCTGAGGGCATAGTTCCGCCGCTCATTTCCATCATTCGCACAATCTGCATGTAATTACTAACTGGCATAATTCCTGGGTAAAGCGTTAGCTTTGAACCACGTTCCCGAAGCGCAAAAAGTAATTGTGCATATTTTTCACTATCGAAAACGAATTGCGTTATCGCATAAGTTGCTCCTAGTTCTTCTTTGCGGAGCAAAACATCCAAATCTTGCGCAAAATTTCCATGCGAAGCAGGATGAATATCAGGAAATGCTGCAACACCAATATTGAAACCGCCAATTTTCGCGGCTAATTCAACCAACTGATCTGCGTAATCAAGCCCATTTTCTGTGGAAACCCATGGCGCAGTTGGGCCGCCAACTGGGTCGCCCCGTAGAGCTAAAACATCTCGCACCCCTGCAGTTTTATACTCATTTAATATTTCAATAAGTTCATTTCGAGTGGATCCAACACAAGTTAAGTGCGCAATCGTTGGTATTTTATTCTTTAAAATGACCTCGCTAGCAATGCGCACTGTGCGATCTCGTGTTGTTCCACCGGCTCCGTATGTAATTGTGATGAAATCTGGGTTATGAACCTTTAAATCATTTATAGTCGCAAAGAGCGCAGTTTCACCTTCTGGAGTTTTTGGTGGAAAGAATTCAAAAGAGATTGTCGGTCTCAGATAGAGTGAATTTCGAGGAGGCAGCGCGCTAAAAGCCATTGCATTCCTTTCTCATTTCGCTACTTTAATATAATTTTTACCCCTGAGCATCAAAGACGGTTACGACTTTTGGATTTGAGACAGATTTTGCCTTCTACAGTAATCTAACGACATGGATTCTAGCCAAATTTCATCGCGTATTTTGCACGCAGCAACAGGTGCAACCATGAGCGCCAAGGGTTGGGCACAAGAAGCAGCAATTAGAATGCTGCATAACAACTTAGACCCGGCTGTTGCAGAACACCCAGAACGCTTAGTTGTCTATGGCGGAACCGGCAAAGCCGCGCGTAATTGGCCATCTTTTGATGCCATTGTTAAGTCTTTAACTTCACTCAGTGATGATGAAACTTTACTTGTTCAATCAGGAAAACCCGTGGGCGTTTTTCAAACTCACGAATGGGCACCGCGCGTACTAATTGCTAATTCAAATTTGGTTGGCGACTGGGCAAACTGGCCAGAGTTTCGTAGGTTAGAAAATCTTGGCCTAACAATGTATGGCCAAATGACTGCCGGTTCTTGGATTTATATTGGTACGCAAGGAATTTTACAAGGAACCTTCGAAACTTTTGCTGCTATTGCCAACAAACGCTTTGGCGGAACGCTAAATGGAACGCTTACATTAACTGCGGGTTGTGGTGGAATGGGCGGGGCTCAACCATTAGCCGTAACAATGAATGGCGGAGTTTGTTTGATTATTGATATCGATAAAACTCGTCTGGAAAAGCGCATCGAAACACGTTACTTGGATGAGATTGCCGATAATTTAGATAGTGCTATCGAGCGCGTATTAAAGGCCAAAAATTCTCGAACTCCGCTTTCGGTTGGAGTCACGGGAAATGCGGCTGAATTATTTCCGAAATTACTAACAATGAATATTGGAATAGATATAGTGACCGATCAGACTTCGGCGCATGATCCACTCTCATATATTCCGCTTGGTGTTGATTTCAAGGATGCCGCCGATTTAGCTAAACGCAATCCTGAAGATTTCACAAAACGTTCGCGCGAATCAATGGCTAGACATGTTGAAGCCATGGTTGGTTTTATGGATACTGGTGCTGAAGTATTTGATTACGGAAATTCAATTCGCGCTGAAGCCAGAGATGGTGGTTATGCTAAAGCTTTCGCTTTTCCAGGCTTTATTCCAGCCTATATTCGCCCGCTATTTTGTGAAGGAAAAGGTCCATTTCGCTGGGTTGCGCTCTCGGGAGAGCCAAAAGATATTTATCGCACCGATAAAGCAGTCCTTGATTTATTTCCTGAGAATGAAAATTTGCAACGCTGGATTCCGATGGCACAAGAAAAAGTAGCTTTCCAAGGCTTACCTGCGCGCATTTGCTGGTTAGGTTACGGCGAACGCGATAAAGCAGGACTGGCGTTTAATGATTTGGTTGCCAGCGGTGAGGTTTCTGCGCCAATTGTTATTGGTCGCGATCATTTAGATTGCGGTTCGGTGGCATCTCCTTATCGTGAAAGTGAGGCAATGTTAGATGGTTCAGATGCTATCGCTGACTGGCCACTTCTAAATGCGATGGTAAATATTTCATCCGGTGCTTCGTGGGTTTCAATTCACCATGGCGGTGGCGTTGGTATTGGTCGATCTATTCATGCTGGACAAGTATCCGTTGCGGATGGAACAAAACTAGCAGCACAAAAACTAGAACGCGTTTTAACAAATGATCCAGGTATGGGAGTTATTCGCCATGTAGATGCCGGTTATGAAGGTGCAATTACAACTGCACGCGAAAAGCACGTTCATATTCCGATGTTAGATACCGAAGAGTAGGCACAAATAATATGATTCTTGTTCATAATATTGGCTTACTTGTTACAAACACTCCAAATATTGGCGAGGGTGAGATTGGTTTAATAAGAGATGCGGCTTTTCTGATAGAAGATGGTGTAATTTTTTGGGTTGGCCAGAATTCGCAAATATCACAAGGTGATGTCGATGCGAAAGTAGATGCCCTAGGCCGATGCGTCATTCCGGGTTTTGTGGACAGCCACACACACTTGATTTTTGCAGGCGATAGGGCAGATGAATTTTCATTGCGGATGCAGGGATTGCCATATTCGGCAGGTGGAATTGCAGCTACCGTTGAACTCACTCGTAGCGCCAGTAACGATCAACTTCTGGCAAACGCTCACCGGTTAAACCAAGAAGCAATTTCATCAGGAACGACGACTATTGAAGTTAAATCTGGTTACGGCTTGACTCTCCATGATGAATTGCGCAGTCTAGAAATTGCTGGTCAAATTACTCAAGAGCGGACCTTTCTTGGCGCCCATGTTGTTCCAACTGAATTCAAAAATAATTCTGATGAGTATGTTGATCTAATCTGTGGGCAAATGCTTGATGCGGTGGCGCCTCACGCAAAATGGATTGATGTTTTCTGCGACCGAGGTGCTTTTAACCCTGACCAAACGCGAAAAATTTTAGCGGCAGGAATTGCAAAGGGTTTATTACCGCGTCTGCATGTAAATCAGTTAGAGGCCGGTGAAGGCGTAAAGATTGGTGTGGAATTTGATGCCGCTTCCGTTGATCACGTTACATACTTGAGCGATTCTGATATTTCTGCGCTTGCGAAATCAAATACCGTTGCAACGCTATTGCCGGCTGCCGAATTTTCAACTAGATCTGCATATCCAGATGCTCGTAAATTAATTGATGCTGGGGTAAAAGTTGCACTTGCAACTGATTGCAATCCTGGAAGTTCTTACACAACTAGCATGCCTTTTGTTATTGCACTTGCCGTTAGGGAAATGAAACTCTCGCCCGAGGAAGCGTTATTAGCTGCAACACTTGGGGGTGCCAATGCGCTCAGACGAAATGATATTGGTTACTTAAACGTTGGAGCAAGCGCCGATTTTACAATCTTGGCTGCACCTTCCTATATTCATCTTGCATACCGTCCTGGAGTTTCACTAATGGAGGAGGTATGGGCCAATGGCGCTCGACTTAAATAAGAAAGTTATTCTGGGTATCGCTGGAGTAAGTGCCCAAGATGTTATTGCCGTTGCCCGTTATGGTGCACAAGTGGGATTAGCCAGCGATGCTACCACCGCGATCAATACTTCGCGTAAATTCATCGAAGCCCACGCCGCCGGCCAAACCCCGGTTTATGGTGTATCTACTGGTTTTGGCGCACTTGCAACGCGCCATATTGATATTGCCGATCGTGTTCAATTACAAAAGTCTTTAATTCGCTCACATGCCGCAGGAGTTGGCCCGGCAGTTGAAAAGGAAGTTGTACGAGCACTAATGTTTTTGCGTCTGCGCACTATGGCTTCAGGTCGTACTGGAGTTCGTATTGAACTCGCACAGCAATTTGTTAAGTTTTTAAATGCATCAATCACACCTGTAGTACCTGAATTTGGCTCACTTGGTTGCAGTGGTGATCTAGCGCCCCTTTCACATTGCGCGCTGGCGCTGATGGGTGAAGGTCGTGTACATGATGCATCCGGAAATGAAATGGATACTGCGCAGGCGTTAGCGGTTGCCGGAATTCCCCCTATTGAATTAGCAGCCAAAGAGGGTTTAGCCCTTATTAATGGCACCGATGGGATGCTCGGAATGTTGATAATGGCGCTGGCTGATTTAACTGAATTAGTAATCGTCGCAGATCTAACTGCTGCCATGAGTATTGAAGCCTTACTTGGAACTAATCGTGTATTTGCACCCGAACTTCACGCTCCGCTTCGTAAACAAATTGGGCAAGCAGTAAGTGCGGCAAATATATTTGCCTTACTTAATGGCTCGGGCATTGTTGCATCACATATTAACGATACATCTCAAGTTCAAGATGCTTACTCTTTGCGTTGTGCACCGCAAGTTGCTGGCGCTGTACGCGACACGATTGATCATGCAACCAATATCGCCTTGCGTGAACTAGATAGTGCCATTGATAATCCAGTTGTATTACCTGATGGTCGAGTCTCTTCCAATGGAAATTTTCATGGCGCACCTGTGGGATACGTTTTAGATTTCCTGGCAATTGCGGCGGCAGATTTAGGCTCGATCGCCGAACGTCGTACAGATCGGATGCTGGATGCTAATAGATCTCATGGCTTGCCACCATTTTTAGCCGATGACCCAGGCGTTGATTCGGGTTTAATGATCGCTCAATACACCCAAGCTGCGCTAGTTAGTGAGAACAAGCGGTTGGCAGTTCCGGCAAGTGTTGATTCAATCCCAAGTTCTGCGATGCAAGAAGATCATGTTTCGATGGGATGGAACGCTGCCCGAAAACTACGCCAGAGCGTTGATAATTTGCGGCGAATCTTGGCAATTGAATTAATGACTTCGGCTAGGGCAATTGATTTACGCAAGCCCTTGACGCCATCGCCTGCAACTGGTGCGGTCGTCAAAGAGCTACGTAAAGTCGTGCAAGGCGCTGGCCCAGATCGCTTTATTTCGCCAGAGATTGAAAATACTGTGCGCTTTATTCATGATGGTCGGGCGATTACGGCTGCGCGCAGCGTAATTAATAATCTAAATTAGTTACGGTTAGCAAGTCCGGCAGCAGATTCCAAGACGAGCAAAGCCCCTAAGCGAATTGTTCGTTGATCTGCCGAGTCCATGGTTGCATCTATTTCGGTGATATCGATGGCACGCACACGCTTATCAGAGCCCGATAGAAATGCTACTTGTCGAATTTCATCAGCACTGATTCCACCTGGTACTGATGCAGGACAAGCTGGCGCGACTGAGCGATCACAAACATCGACATCTAGATCAACATAAATTTCACGCCCCGCCTTACCAGCAATTGCGAGAGCCTTTTTCATAATTTGCTCTATCGAATACTTTCGCATTTGGGCGCGAGTAATTACCGTAATTCCCAATTCTCTTGCTCGGTTTGAGTATTCACGACTATTAGCAAAATCTGATATTCCTATTTGAACAATATTGGCACCTGGTAGGCCAGCTTGTATTAATCTCCAAATGGGTGAGCCATTTGAAATTCCATCTCGCAAGTCATGATGGGCATCTAGCGTTATGACTCCGATTTGTGAAAGATCTTTCCATAACGCCCGCACTAGAGAATAAGTAATTGAGTTATCGCCACCAAGGGCTACTAGTAATTTAAAATAATTACGAGCATCAGAAAGCGCTGCGTTAACCCGTTTTTCACCAGCTGGGCCATCAGGCAATGAGATATCACCTAGATCGGTCAGAGTTAAATCCCTTAAATCAACCCCACTGGATCCATGAAGCGTTGAATATTTTGCAAGTGCACTACGAATTGCGGCAGGAGTTTTATGTGCGCTTGTTTGCGAAAGCGCAGTCTTATATGCAGGGATGCCTACCAAAGCAAAATCTGCCGAGGTGGCCTTCTTACTAAAGAGGGTATTAGCGCGGTTCCAATTTTTATCATTTGATTGCGCCATACAAGTAATTCTACATTTACTTTGTATAATCGGCTAATGGAATTCATCATTATTTTAGCTGTGGGATTTCTAGTTGGCACGATAAATGGCTTAGCCGGTGGTGCTTCTGCTATCTCTTTTCCAGTGCTTCTGGCTTTTGGTCTTAACCCAATTACGGCTGCAATCACAAACTCTCTTGGTGTATCAACTGCTAACTTCTTTGCACTCATTTCCCAGCGGCGCGTTTTAAAGCAATATGCACGCGAATATAAAAATTTAATAATTTGGGCATCAGTTGGCGCAGTTATTGGCGCAACCATCCTTCTTGGATTTCCCGAGAAAGTTTTTGCCCAACTTGTTCCTTTCTTACTTCTTTTTGCGACTATATCGATGTTAATTCCGCTTAGACCATCTGATGAAAGGCGATCACCGCAAAAAGAGAGTGCGATGATTTTTGGAAGCGGTATTTACGGTGGCTATTTTGGTCCCGGCCAAGGAACAATGGTAATTGCAACTTTAATTAGAAAACGCGATGTACGAACAGTTAACATTGCTAAAAATCTAATCATTGGAACCACTAGTATATTTACTACAAGTATCTATCTCTTTAGTGGACATGTGCACTGGCTTTATTTTTGGGCGCTCTTTATTGGTTCAAATGCCGGGGGATTTTTCGCAGGGAAAATTGCAGGCCATGTATCCGTTAGATTTTTAAAGAGCTTAGTTGTTGCAGTTGGGCTGAGTGCATCCGTATGGCTATTTATTCGTTAGTCTTAGCCCATGGCTTTTAGGCGCGCTACCCCCAACGCACAAGGTTGGTCGGAGTTAGAAATAATTGCTGATGAAAAACATGTTGGTGCAACTTTTCCGCCCATAAGCAAGCCACTGATGTTATTGCACCATCTATCTGATTTACATGTCTGTGATTCTCAGTCACCGATTCGGCCAGAATTTTTAGATCGCTGGGCCGATCCAGATAGTCCAATCCGTGACGTTGTTGGGACCATTGGTTGTTATCGCCCGCAAACCATGCTCTCGCCACATATTGTTGAAGCAATGGTCATCTCACTAAATAAAGTAAAAGTTGGCCCCCTATCGGGCCATTCAATTGATGGTGCGATTATTACTGGAGATACAACAGATAACGCCCAAAACAATGAAGTTGATTGGTATTTAGCCCTCCTTGATGGCTTAGATATTCGTCCCGATTCGGGCTCATATGATAAATATGAAGGCGTAATCGACGACGGCGCCGAACGCTACGATGTTAAATATTGGCATCCACATGGAACTCCCGCAGGAAAAACCGATGATGATGCGCGCGCAAAGTATGGCTTCCCAATAGTTGAAAATCTTCTAAATTCATGCCGTGCACCTTTTAAGGCAACCGGATTGAAATTTCCTTGGTTTGCAGTTCATGGTAATCATGACGGCCTTTTGCAAGGTACGGTAACACCAACAGAGCAAACCCAAATTGCAATGATCGGTGATAAACGATTTGTTGGCCTGCCAAGTTCAATAACGCTTGCGGAAACACTTTCGGCTTTTAATGAAATAGGTCCTGCGGCTTACCCTGGTGCCAGTGATGCAAAATTTGAAAGAGTTAGCGCGGATGTCGAACGCCGCGCGGTAGAGCGCGGAGAATATGCAGCAAAACATTTGGCTTCACCTGGATTGCCTAAAGGACATGGGTTTTCGCCAGAAAGCGTTGCGAGTAAAACTATGTATTATTCCGCGGTCATTGGTGAAATTAAATTAATCGTAATGGATACTGTTAATCAATTTGGTGGCTGGCAAGGATCCCTCGACGAAGAACAATTCATCTGGCTTGAAAATGAAATTAAGAATTCAACACAATTAGTTGTCTTAGCCTCGCATCACCCATTAATAACAATGTTTAATGGCTACTCACCTATTGGTCGCCGTATCTGCCGAGAAGAGTTAGCGGCAATGCTAATTAAGTACCCACAAGTCATCGCTTGGCTGGCAGGACACGAACACCGACACCACGTCGAGTGGGTCGGAGCGAAAATCGAGGAAATTGGTTTTTGGCATATTGAAACTTCATCACATATTGATTGGCCACAACAGAGCCGTACTGTGGAATTTGTCCGTGGCGATGATGGAGATATTTATATTGGCTTAACAGTGGTTGATCATGCCGGGGCAAATAAATATGGCGCAGCAAAAACCCCAGTTGAGCTGGCAGCCCTTGCCCGTTTATTGAGCGCAAATGTCTGGCAGAAACGTGAAAGCCTTGGAGCAAAACATCCTGCAGATTGGGCGCTGGGAGAAGTGCACGAGCGCAATACCGTATTAAAAATTAACGCTCGCGCTAAATTCCTTTAACAAAAACACCGCTAGTTATTTAACAAAAACACCGCTAGTTATTTAACAAAAACACCGCTAGTGCTCAATGAGAGTTCAACAGATGAGCCGGTAGTAAATTCACTGCAATCGGCGCTCGGCAGTTGGGCAATAATTCGAACCCCGTCATTGAGATTGATAGCTAGGCGACAAAGCGCACCAAGAAAACCAATTGAAATAATCTTGGCATTGCCGTTCTTATTCGCCTTTACATCGAACATTTCTGGTCGAATCAAAGCGGTGCCGCTACCAGAGCCAATTGAACCCGCAAGTGTTTTAACTTTTGAACCCAAGATTTCAAAACTGCCACCGCTAACGCTTACTTTTAATTGGTTAGTAAGTCCGACAAATTCGGCAACAAAGGCAGTCTTTGGGCTGTTATAAAGTTCGGCAGGAGTTGCTATTTGCTCTAAGACACCGTTTCGCATAACACCCACACGATCTGCAATTCCGAGTGCTTCTTCTTGATCGTGAGTCACAAATAGCGTTGTTGTACCCAGTTCTATCTGAATTCGCCGAATCTCTTCCCGAAGTTGGGTACGAACTTTGGCATCTAGCGCCGATAGCGGTTCATCGAGTAATAAAACTTTTGGCGAAATCGCAAGCGCGCGCGCCAGTGCAATACGTTGTTGTTGTCCGCCAGATAGTTGATGTGGGTAATGATTGGCATGTGTTGCAAGGCCAACAAGGTCGAGTAATTCGCCAGAGCGTGTTTTGCGGGTAGCGGCTGGCGTTTTGTGGGCACGTAATTTCAGACCGTATTCAACATTTTCGCGCGCGCTCATGTGTGGAAAGAGCGAGTAAGCCTGAAAGACCATTCCCATTCCGCGCTTGCTGGCGTTTTGAAAAGTAATATCTTTGCCATCGACAATTACTTGTCCGCGATCTAATTCCTGCAGTCCAGCCAATGAGCGAAGCGCCGTTGTTTTGCCGCACCCCGATGGACCAAGCAGGGCCACTAGTTCGCCCTGAGCGATATCAAGAGTTAAGCCATCTAGGGCTTTGACTTGTCCAAAATGCTTGGACAAATCAACTAGCTGTACGTATGTCGAGGCGCTCACATTTTTTCCTTTCGATTAGTCGATATCAACGTCTAGAACTTCTTTTTGGCGTTTTTTAGAAGGGACCATTAATAATAAAAGCAGAACAAATATTATCGATGCCAGCGATACTGCCACCGCCACATGTCCATTTGCGCGACCAATTTGGGCGACCACTACTTGGAAAGCTTTGTAATTTAGAATATTAGAAATTGTAAATTCACCAAGTACCAAAGCAATCGCAATGAAGGATCCATTCATAATTCCGGTGCGAACGGTTGGCATAATAACGCCAGTCATCATTCTAAAAGTAGAAGCACCCAGCGTTTTAGCCGCCTCGGCCAGAGTATGAATATCTACCGCATCTAGGGCTGCTGATAGCGATCGATATGTGTAAGGCAAAATTAACATTGAATATACGGCTGCTAGTGAGATAGGAGATTCAGTTAAATTAATTGAAATCCAGCGATAAAGCGGTGCGATTCCAACGACTACTACGATGGCTGGAATCGCCAATGGGATCAAACAGATTAATTCAAGTGGGCGACGAAGTGCCGGCAACTTTAAGTGCACCCATAGCACGGTTGGCACGATTAGGAAAAGAATTAAAAGCATAACAATTCCTGCAGTAATCAAAGATCGGGATATCGCTATGAGTAAATCAGGTTGGCTGGGAATGATTTTCCATGAAGCAAGGGTGCGACCCGAATTACCTAAACCGAAAGGTTTAGTTGAAAAATCAAGCATCGAATAGAGTGGAACTAATAAGTAAAACGCCACAATTGCAATAATAAATCTGCGCCACAATTGGACTTTCCAAGTGCGCTTCATCGTGTCTGTTCCCATTTACTAACACGGCGGCGCAGTAAGGCATATAAAGTCATAACAATAATGACGACGATGACCATATAAAGAGCGAGCGCTTTTGCTTCAGCTGGGTTGGCGCCACCAACCTCACTTGATAGCGCCTCTGCAATCTGCAGCGGGAGTAAGAAACTAGAGATATTAATCAAATTTGCAGCCGTGGCATAGGCTGAAAAAGAGTTCACAAATAACAAGAGCGCAGCACCAACAAATGATGGCGTTAAGACTGGAATTCCAATGCGCAGCCAATATTCCAAAGATTTACCACCGAGGGAATCAGAGGCTTCGCGCCACTGTGGTCGTAAATTCTCTAGTGTGGGTAGGAAAACGAGCACCATTAGCGGTATTTGGAAAAAAGTATAAACAACAATCAGCCCCTTCATTTCAAAGAGCCAAGCAGAGTTTGCTAAGAAAGAATTTGGCAAAACCTTGAGTGCAAGGCTAGATACCACGCCATTAAAACCAAAAGTGGCAAGGAAAGCGAAGGCGAGCATCACGCCACCAAATTGGGCGAGTACGGAACTAAGGGCTACAGAGATGCGATAAAAAATTCCGCCCGGCTTTCCAGTAACTAAAGCCCAAGCAAAGAGAGCGCCTAAGATGGCGCCAGCGATAGCGGTTATCGCAGAAATTTCCAGAGAATTAAAAAATGTCTGACGCGCTCTATCGGATTTTAAAAGACCAAAAAGTATTTCGGTGCTAAATCTATTTTGTTGATCCCTAAATGCCCCAATTACAACATTTAAGGTCGGGTAAAAAAGAAAAAGAGCTGTAAATAGGAAAAATGGAATTACCCCTAAATAAGCCGATTTACTGCGCCAATACCGAGAACCGGCCCTGCGATTTGCAGAACCGGTTCTCGAGTACTGAACTTGCCTCATTTAATAGGTATATCTTTTTATCTTGTGCCTACAGCTGCAGGCCATGCATCCTTGAGATATGCAAGGGCAGTTTTTGATTGATCAGGTGTTGCCTTTTCTGCCTTGATTCTGCTGGTACCAATTTGGGCCTTTGCGGCAGCAGATGCGCGACCTGTTTTAAGCAATTGTTGGAACAGCGTTGGGCTTGCGCCACCACCTGCCCAAACGTTTGCGCCAGCTTCACCCAGTGTGTATTCCAGCCATAGACGAGCACATGCTGGGTTTGGCGCCCAAACAGAGATTGCGCTGTTATAGGTAGAACCAACAGATGTTGGAGTGAAGAGCTTCCAACTAACTCCAACGGCAGCAAACTTCTTCTGTACGCCAACTTGGAGATAACCATTATCAATTACAACTGGTGTCTGTCCTGATTCAATCGTGGCTGCATTTGCATCTACATTGACGAAGTTTCCGAGATCCTTTAACTTCTTAAACCATGCAACACCCTTTGACACATCGTCAAATGTTCCACCGAGTGCTTTATTGATCATAAAGAGACCGTTTAATGCAGTACTAGAGATTAGTGGACTTCCATTGAGAGAGACAGCACCCTTAAACTTTGGATCAAAGAAATCGTCAAGTTTAGTAACTGTTCCAAATTTTCCTGCATTATACCCAATTGTCAAAATACCTGTGTAGTTAGGCGTGTATTCGTTCTCACCAAGTTTATTGATACCAAGTTGATTGCTATCGAGGTATCTCCATAATTTGGTTTTGTATGGCGCAAACATGCCGGTGTCTTTATATTTTTCGGCAACAGCTACACCGATATCGAATACATCGGGCGAGCGCTTTGTGCCCTTATTTGTAACTGCGGCATTAATTTCATCTTGTGAACCAGCTTCTGGGTTTGCTTCATCAATTTTTACGCCGGGATAAGTTGCTTTAAAGCCGGCAAGCATTGAGGCGTAATCAGCCCAATAATGTGGAAGGGCGATAACGTTTAGTTGGCCTTCTTTTTTGCAAGCTGCAATTAAACGACCCATACCGCCACCTTGAGATGCAGATGTGACTTTTGAGTAGTCAACTTTTCTGGCTGCAGTCGCACTTGTCATCATTGGAATCGATAGCGCAAGGGCGAGCGTTGCAACTAGCGAAAACGTCGTAACTTTATTAAATTTCACTTGGTATTGCCTCCTATTTTTTTTGTAGGTATCTCTTAAGCCGAACTTAAGGGAATGCCCCACCGCTTGTCAATCGTCGCGCACTCGGCAAGAAGTAAGGAACGCGGTAAACTTAGCCTACGCTGGACGCTGGGTAAAGCAGATTTTGATAAATATTTGGTAACTTTTCGGGTGTATTTGGGGCTTTATTCGTTATTTCTCGCGTAGCCTTTTTGCAATACTTGGGTAGACTGGTCAATATTATGGTCACAGTTCATCTATTTGCCGCTGCTCGCGCCGCCGCTGGGGTTTCCAGTATTACGGTCGATTCGATGACGGTAGCGGAAATTTTGAACCATTGTGCTAATTTGAATGCAAATTTATCGAGAATAATTCCTCAATGCAGTGTCCTGCTAGATTCAGTTATCTGTCATGACTACAACCTATTTGTTAACTCAGGTCAGCAATTAGATTTGTTACCAAAATTTGCTGGCGGCTGAAAGTAATTATCCTTAACTATTTACGATAAGAAAGATTGAGCTTGGCTGCGCCCGCTAAGGAAGCGGCAACCATCGAATTAAATCTCCAACCTTAGTAACTCCACTTGGCAAGATGGCAAAACCAGTTGAATTCGCTAGCCCTCGAAGCATCGCTGAACCTAAATGTTGGGCAGCAACAAATCGCCCTTGGACAATATTGCCCGCAACCATTCGGTTAAAACCCTGTGGCGTGGTTAATTCATAACCATTTGGAAATTCTTCAAATTTCGCCCTCGTTTTAGAGAGTAATGAATTAATAACGGGTTCACCCAGAGTAAGAAGTGCAACAACGCAAGATTGAGGGTTTCCAGGTAAGCCTAAAATTGGAAGCTTGGGCAACCCTTCGCGCTCTAATTCTGCTAACAGCATTGGGTGGCCCGGTCTGCTTTTGACTCGATTAACTAAGTAAGTACCACCCAATTGCGCTATCGCCGCGTGTATATGATCGCGTGGACCATCGGCAGTTCCACCAGTTGTAATTAATAGGTCAACTGAATCTAAAAAGTTTTTAAAACCTGCCAGCGTTGCCGCCAAAGTGTCTTCAATAAAGCGTGTAGCAACAACGTTGGCACCTAATTGGTGCAAGAGCGCAGGAATTTGGATACCAAGTGAATCCCGGACCTTGCCGGCTACCGGCAGACCGCTATGCGCTAATTCATCACCCAAAATTAATAGCGCAACGCGAGGTGTAATTGAAACTTCCACCGCGTCATAACCGCTAGCAGCTAGTAGCCCCACCATCGTTGGAGTTAATTTGGTTCCGGCGCTAATTAAAATTTCACCTTTTTTACTTTCAAGACCAGCAGGGCGAATATCTTCGCGCGGTGTTGTTGGACCTGAAATAAAACCATCTGCTTGCTTGGCGCGTTCCCAACGCAGGACTGAATCTGCGCCTTGGGGTAGCACGCAACCCGTTGCAATTTTCATGCATTGCCCATTTTGCATAACTGTTGTTGGCAGAGTTCCAGCAATTATTTCGCCAACTATTTTCCATGGTCCACTTCCTGCAACAACCCAACCATCCATGGCGGAGGTTTCGTATGCCGGCAAATCAATCAGGGAGAGTGCATCCATAGTTAACACACGTCCTACTGCGATAGCTAATCCAATTTCCTCAAAACCCAATGGCTTAAAGGATGTTGCCGCTATTTCGCGCGCAATATCCCATGTAGGTTCATCAGGCGAGCGCAATTATTTATTCTCTTGATTCCAAGAAGTTGCTAGATCTGAGCATTTTTTAACCGCAGTTTCAAAATCCATTCCCTGCGCAACGGCAATACCAACTAAATAGGTAGTAACAGGTGCCATCTTTCGTTCCACTTTATGCGCTACATCTTTGGCAAGATCTAAGATTGCATCAACATCTAAAACAATGTCAAGATCCAATTCTTTCTGTACTGAAGTAATCCAATTATTCATTTATAGCCCTTTCGAAATCTCTATCGCACGAAGCAAGTCTGCTGGCGAATCAATATCAATTAGTAGCGCAAGTTCATCTTTACTAAGTGTAATCTCTTTTTTGTTCAAAAAGCCCATTAAGTCTCGCATTGACTTATTCTCAACGCTGCCCAATTTAGCAATTGCCTTTTTTAAACCAGCAGTTGAATAAAGCGCACATAGCGGTTGTAGAAAATTTTGATCATCGAGCGGAATAACTACATCTGTACCGGTAGAAATATTTTCATATAACTTAGGCAAAAGCTTTCCAGCAAAAGGCATATCAGTTGCCAGAATGGCAACAAATTCTCCACGCACATGCCCAAGCGCTTTAGCAATTGCGGCAACAGGTCCGCTATGAATTGGCTCTTCCCGAAAAACTTTCACATCTCGACTGGGATTAATTGGTTCATCGCCAACTAGCAAAATTTCGCACTCTGCTGGCAAAGAATTCAGTACATGATTTAAGAGAGTTATCCCAAACAACTCAGTTTGCGATTTATCAGTTCCAAAACGCTTACTACTCCCACCTGATAAAATTATTACATTTATATTTGTTTGCATTTAATAGGTCGACAGGGTTGGATCAATATCTTTGACCCATGCTAAAACTCCACCTGCCACATGGACTACTTCGCTAAAACCTGCGGATTTGGCTATCCGCAAGCTTGTTGCAGAGCGAACACCTGAACGACAGTGCATGATGATTGGGATATCTGTAGGCAATAGAGAAAGTGCGCTGCCATCTATAAATTTACCTAAAGGAATCAGTGTTGCCCCAGGAATTCTAACAATTTCCCACTCATGAGGTTCTCGAACATCGACTAAGAAGAATTTTTCATTGGCATCCATCTTTGCTTTAAGTTGCGTAGCAGTAATTGTGAATACTTCACCGCAAAACTCTTCGTAGTTATCAAGTAATAGTTTCTGCTTGGCTTGCGGTCCGCAAAGATTGCAAAGAGGATCTTTTTTGATTTGAAGTTTTATATATTCCATTTCAAGAGCATCATAAATGATCATTGAACCAATGAGTGGGTTACCAATTCCGGTAATTAATTTAATGGCTTCAGTTGCTTGGATAGAACCAATAGTTGAACAGAGAATTCCAAAGACGCCAGCTTGTGAACAGCTAGGAACGCTTCCTGGCTCAGGAGGTTCGGGATTTAGGCATCGATAACATGGGCCGTGTTCTGACCAAAAAATACTGGCTTGTCCGTCGAACTGAAAAATAGATCCCCAAACGCAAGGCTTATTAAGTAATACTGCTGCATCATTTATTAAATATCGCGTTGGAAAATTATCGGTTCCATCAATAATTAGATCATAATCTTTGAATATCTCTAATACATTTTTATTTGTTAATTTAAGATCATGGAGAACAACTTTGCAGTAAGGATTTATTTCAGCAATTCTTTGGGCTGCGCTTTGGGTTTTACGCATTCCAATACTGGATTGAGAGTGAATAATTTGACGTTGCAAATTACTTTCATCGACAACATCAAAATCAACGATTCCAATAAGACCAACACCAGCTGCTGCTAAATAGTTAAGTATGGGTGATCCAAGACCACCGGCCCCAACACACAGAACGCGAGCGCTGGCTAAACGGCGTTGGCCAGCAAGGCCAATTTCAGGTAGCGAAATATGACGGGCATAACGCTTGATTTGAGCGCCACTGAGTTCGGCCGTGGTGCTAACGAGCGGGGTAATCTTCACCCTATAAGCCTAATCGAGATAGCTCGGGCTATGAATTCGTATACAACTGATATACCATTTCCAGCATGAGCGCAGTCCAGCCGATTACGATTATTTCGCGGAACGTTCATTCTGTCGAATCTTTAGCGCAAGAGGCTTACGAAATTATTCGTTCGAAAATTATCACTTTGGAATTAGCTCCCGGAATACCAATTTCTGAAGCATCACTTATGACGCAATTAAAATTTGGTCGAACACCTATTCGCGAAGCGCTGCGTCTGCTTGCCAATGAGAAATTGGTAGATGTCTACCCACGCCGCGGAGTCTTTGTATCAAGTGTTGATGTTAAAAACTTGTCGGCAATCTCGGAAGTTCGCGCCGGCTTAGAAGTACAAGCCGCGGAACTCGCAGCATTGCGCTCTATGCCAGCTGATCGCGCAATCACACTCGAGCTGATTAAAGAAATTGATGCAATTAAGGGCGAGCCAGAAATGTCTAAATTGATTCAACTCGATCAGCGTATTCATCACCATATTTATGAATCAACGCATAACGAATTTTTAGCATCGACTCTTGACCAATATTATGCCCATGCTTTGCGTATCTGGTTCCTAGCACTTGATCGAATCACGGGATTATCTGAAGCAATTATCGAGCATCGAGATTTACTAGATGCAATTGCCAAAGGTGATGCCAAAGCTGCGCGTAAAGCTATGCATGATCATGTTGAAGGTTTTGAAAAAACAATTTTAAAAACTCTCTAACTAACAAGAAAAGAACGAGGAAAAATGAGCGCACTACCAGCAAAAGCCAAGGCCGTTGTTATCGGCGCCGGAATTGTCGGCAATTCAATGGTTTATCACTTAGCCCGTCTTGGTTGGCGCGATATTGTGCAAATCGATAAAGGTCCACTTCCAAACCCTGGTGGTTCAACTGGACACGCGTCGAATTTTATTTTTCCAACTGATCATTCAAAAGAGATGACTGCAATTACCGCATCTAGCATGGAGCAATACAAAGCGCGTGGAACTTTTACGCAATGCGGTGGCATTGAAGTAGCTCGCACACCAGAGCGCTTGCAAGAACTTACGCGTCGAATTACTTCGGCTAAATCTTGGGGTGTTGAAGGTGGCAAGATTTTGAGCCCTGCAGAAGTCAAAAAACTAGTGCCATACATTGACGAGAAGATAATTCTTGGGGGTTATTACGCTCCAACTGTTGGCGTTGTTGACTCAGTGCGCTGTGGAACTTTGATGCGTGATGATGCAATTGCAATGGGTGCGCTGCAAAGTTTTGCAAATATAGAAGTAATTGGAATGGATGTCGAAGGCGGACGCATTAAGCGCGTTCGAACAGATAAAGGTGATATCGAAGCAGAATACGTTGTTATTGCAACAGGTTGTTGGAGCCCAAAACTTGCGGCCATGGCAGGCGCGTCGATTCCACTAACGCCAGCGGTGCACCAGATGAAAGATATTGGACCAGTCCCATTCTTTGTCGATACAAAAGGCGATATCGAATGGCCAATCGTTCGTGACATGGATACAAATATGTACGAGCGCCAACACGGAACTGGTTTGGAAGTTGGCTCTTATGCGCACAGACCAATTCTTTATTCACCAGAAGATATTCCTTCTAATGCCAGCGCTACCCTTTCGCCTACTGAATTTGCTTTTACTCAAGCCGACTTTGATGTGCAAGACGAACATTCATATGAATTAATGCCCGATATTATTGGTGATGAAAACGTTCGCGAAAAATATGCTATTAATGGAATTCTTTCACTTACACCAGATGGAGCGCCGATTTTAGGTGAGACGCCAGAAGTCAAAGGATTATGGTCGGTTGCTGCAGTCTGGGTTAAAGAGGGCCCTGGAACTGGAAAGGCTGTTGCCGAATGGATGGTTCTAGGTGAATCAGAAATTGATTTGCACTCATCTAATATTGCACGCTTTCACGAGCATCAAAAGAGTACCTACCATGTGAAAGCGCGTTGCAATGAAGGCTTTAATAAAACTTACGGCATTGTCCATCCAAATGAACAATGGTCAAGCAACCGCGATGTTCGGATGTCACCATTTTATGATCGCGAAAAAGCACTTGGCGCAGTTTTCTATGAGACTGCCGGATGGGAGCGCCCATTTTGGTATGAGAGCAATAAAGATTTAGTCGCCAAGTTTGGCGAGAAAGTAATGCCACGCGTGGCCGAATGGGAATCACGCTGGTGGTCACCAATTATCAATGCAGAGCACTTGCAAATGCGCGAAACCGCAGGCATCGTCGACCTCAGTGCTTTTGCAATTTTTGATATAACTGGTCCATCTGCGCTCTCTGTTGTGCAAAAAGTTGCGCTACGCCAAATGGATGTTGCCATAGGTCGCGTGGTTTACACGCCGGTTCTTTCTTATAACGGTGGCTACTTATCCGATTTAACAATTATGCGACTTAGTGAGAGCCATTTCCGGGTAGTTACCGGCGGAGCGCACGGTATGGCCGATAAGAAATGGTTTAGCGATCATTTACCAGCCGATGGCAGCGCGCAAATAAGTGATTGCACATCTGGATATACAACTATTGGCATCTGGGGACCGAAAGCGCGCGAGATTATCCAAGGTATTACGACAACAGATATGTCAAAAGATACTTTTAAATTCAGCACATGCAAAATTATTGAAATTGGAACTCTTAGAGTTTTGGCTTCAAGAATTTCTTATGTGGGTGAACTTGGCTGGGAGTTCTATATTCCAATTGAACAAGGCGCAAAATTATGGGATGCGCTCTGGGAAGCCGGTAAGGCTCACGGACAAATTCCAGTTGGAATTGGCGTCTATGGAACTACTGGGCGGTTAGAGAAAAGTTATCGGGCATACGGCGCAGAACTTGAAACTGAATACAACGTGGTTGAAGCAGGTATGGCGACTCCGAAATTAAAAGAGCAAGATTTCGTTGGAAAGCAAGCTCATATAAAACATCGCGGCGAAAAACCAGTGACAACTTTGGTATCTCTCACCGTTGATAACCACACTTCATCAAAAGGCGTTAAGCGCTACATGTTGGGCAAAGAACCAATCCTGACTTTAGATAACCAACCAGTACTTGACTCACATGGACGTCGCTCATATGTAACAAGTGCAGGATCTGCGCCATCTCTTGGAAAACATATTTTGATGTCTTATATTCCAACTGATTTAGCCCTTGTTGGTGGCAAATTCCTAGTGGAATATCTGGGCGAAACCTATCCATGCACTATTGCCGGTGTTGGCACGGGACCGCTATTTGACGCTGCAAATGAGAGGATTTTGGCCTAATGGATGTACTCGTCTGTCTCAAGCGAGTTCCACTTGCAGGAGGAACTTTAATTTTGACCCCAGATTCAAAAGATATTGAAACTAAACATTTAGGTTTTGGTATCAGTCCGCACGAAGAAAATGCAGTTGAAGCAGGTGTGCAATTAGTAGAACAGATGGGTGGAACGCTGACGCTATTAACTCTTGGGCCACCCGATGCGGAAGAACAATTGCGCACACAGTTAGCAATCGGTGCAACCCGCGCAATTTTGCTGGAAACCGATGGCCAGGAATGGGACCCGCAAGGAACTGCAGCGGCACTTGTCGATGCTATAAGCGCTGAAGAAACTAAATTTGATTTAATAATTTTCGGGGCCGAGTCAGCCGATAGCGCTGGATATCAAATCCATGTGCGGGTAGCGCACGCACTTAATCGCCCGATTATTACTAATGTTAAAGCGATGAAAATCGAAAATGGAATTGTTAGTTGTGACCGTATGGTATCGGCGGGTCGCGAACAATACGAAGCACCGCTTCCGGCAATTATTACCGTGCGCGATGGTCTAAATATTCCACGGTATCCATCGGTTCCGGGTCGCATGCAAGCTCGTAAAAAATCCATTGATATGAAAAAGGCGCAAGCCCATGTGCCAAAGTTAGAGAAGTTATATCTGACGGTGGCTCCGTCAAAAAGTACCGGCGCAGAAATATTGGGTAAAGGCGTTGAAGCAGTTCCGGGTTTAGTTGAAGTATTAAAGAAGATAGGAGCCATTTAATGATTCTTGTACTTATCGACCATGATAGAGGCGAATTAGATCAATTATCACTTCAAGCATTAACTTTTGCACGCAAGTTAGATCAAGATGTACAAGGGATCGTGGTTGGTAAAGATGGCGCACCACTTGCAACAATTGTTGGTCAATACGGCGCAAAAGTTTTGCATGTTGCAGCGCATACAGATTTAACTGATTACACACCAATGGCCTCGGGCCGTGCGCTTAAGGATTTAGTCGAAAAGCTAAAGCCGGCCGCGGTTTTAGCTGCTGGAAGTCCGCGCGGTAACGAACAGTTAGCTCACTTAGCCGCTTTCTTGGATTTGCCAATGGCCGCTGAGTGTTTCGAAATTTCACTAAGTTCAACTGCCGATTTACCACACAAAGTATCTCGCGCACGCTGGGCGGGAAACTTAATTGAAGAGGCACATGTCTATTCGCAATTACTGATTGGAACGATTGTGGCTTTTTCCACCGAGCCAGAAAGTGCAGCTGGCCCCGCTGCCAGCGTTCGGGAATTTGCGCCATCGCTTACGCCAAGTGATACGCAAGTTCGAGTTATGAACCGTGATGCAGGCGATACCGGTGGCGGTGTAACTCTTGCCGATGCCAAAGTTATTATCGCTGGCGGTCGCGGCGTTGGCGGTCCAGAGGGCTTTGCCAAAATTGAAGAACTTGCTAATCTCCTAGGCGGCGCCGTTGGCTGTTCGCGCGTTGTGACAAGTTCAGGTTGGCGCCCACATAAAGAGCAAGTTGGACAGACTGGAACTAAAGTTGCACCAGATCTTTATTTGGCAGCCGGAATTTCTGGTGCCATGCAACATATTGCCGGAATGAAAAACAGCAAAACAATTATTGTCGTTAATACTGACCCAGAGGCGCCAATTTTTAAATATGCAGATTACGCAATCATTGGTGATTTGCACCAGATCCTGCCGGCACTAACCGCAGCAATACGAGAAGCAACACGAAAAGAAAAGGCATAAAAAATGACAGATATCGATATCGCACAAAAAGCAGTAATGAAACCGATTATTGAAATTGGTAAATCTCTAGGTATTGATGACGCCCACCTTGAGTCATATGGTCATTACAAAGCCAAAATTTCGCTCAAGTATTTAGATTCATTGCCAAAACGCAATGATAGTAAATTAGTTTTGGTAACTGCGATTAGTCCAACACCTGCAGGTGAAGGCAAGACAACCACAACAGTTGGTTTAGGCGATGCGCTCAGGCAGATAGGTGAAGATGCCCTAATTTGCTTGCGCGAGCCATCTCTGGGTCCAGTTTTTGGCATGAAAGGCGGCGCAGCTGGCGGGGGCTATGCCCAAGTTGTTCCGATGGAAGATATCAATCTGCACTTTACTGGCGACTTTAATGCAATTGCATTGGCAAATAATTTATTGGCAGCCCTGCTCGATAACCATATTCATCATGGCAACGCCCTTGCCATCGATGTTCGCCGTGTTACATGGAAGCGCGTATTAGATATGAATGACCGCGCACTGCGAGAAATTGTTGCCTCCTTGGGCGGAGTCGGCAATGGGGTTCCACGCATTGATGGTTTTGATATTGTGGTTGCCTCAGAAATTATGGCAATTTTTTGTCTGGCAACTTCGATAGATGACCTTAAAGCACGAATTGGAAGAATAGTCGTTGCTTATACTCGCGAAAAGAAAGCTGTGCTGGCAAGCGACCTCAATGCACAAGGTGCTATGACAGTTATTCTCAAGGATGCTTTCCAACCTAACTTGGTGCAGACTCTTGAAAATACGCCAGCAATTATTCATGGTGGCCCATTTGCAAATATTGCCCATGGCTGTAATTCGATAGTTGCCACAACTTCGGCACTTAAACTTGCTGATTACGTAATTACGGAAGCAGGCTTTGGCGCAGATCTTGGCGCAGAAAAATTCATAGATATTAAATGTCGTAAAGCCGGGATTGCACCATCGGCTGTTGTGCTAGTTGCCACAATTCGCGCACTTAAATATCACGGCGGGGCAGATCTTAAAACAATAACCGTTGAAAATCTGGCAGCTCTTGAAAAAGGAATAGTTAATTTAGAGCGCCATGTTAAAAATATCCGCGATGTTTATACTCTGCCGCTGGTAGTTTCCATTAACCATTTCACAAGCGATACCGATGCTGAAGTAGAATTACTTCGCAAAAAAGTCGAAGCCCTTGGTGTCAAGATTGTTCTTGCAACACATTGGGCCGATGGCGGAAAAGGTGCGACAGATTTAGCCCATGCAGTCGTGGAACTCTGCAAAGAGCCTAAAAAAATGAGTTTTGTCTACCAAGACGAGGATACTTTGTGGGAGAAAGTAAACGCGGTTGCCACCAAAATTTACGGTGCCAAAGATGTAACAGCCGATTCAAGAATTCGTGCAAAGCTAGCCGAACTGCAAGGCGCTGGATATGGACACTTCCCAATCTGTATTGCAAAGACTCAGTACTCATTCTCAACTGATGCCGCTCTGCGTGGAGCACCGAGTGGACATTCTTTAAATATTCGTGAAGCTCGTTTATCGGCAGGAGCAGAGTTTATTGTTGTAATCTGTGGTGAGATTATGACTATGCCAGGTTTACCGAAGGTTCCGGCGGCAGAGCGTATGGATTACATCGATGGAAAAGTAGTTGGACTCTTCTAAATGAAATTTCCAGCATGGTCACAAGAGGCGGCGCGTTCCATTCTTCTGCCATTGCAGAACGAACCTGGCCCGGTATTAATGGCGCTGCAAGCGATCTCCAAACACTTTGGTTATGTACATCCAGATGCCGTTGCCATAGTTGCAAGTGAATTTAATGTTTCGCGAGCCGATGTGCATGGAGTATTAACTTTTTATCATGATTTTCGAACAACGCCAGCGCCAAAAAATTGCATTAAAATATGTGTCGCTGAAGCCTGCCAAGCTGTGGGTTCACGCGAATTAGTTATTGCAGCGCAAAAAGAATTCGGGATAGTAATTGATCAGATGAGTTTAGATACTGAAATTCAATCCGCTTATTGCTTTGGTAACTGCGCGCTAGGTCCAGCTACGATGGTTAATGGCGCACTAATTGGTAAAACCGATATTGCCAAGTTAGTGCAGGCAATTAAATGAGTATCAAAGTTTTCGTGCCGCAAGATAGTGCGGCCGTTTCAATTGGCGCTAATGAAGTTGCCGCCGCAATTTTAGAAGAGGCAAAGAACCGCTCGATTAATATCTCAATTATTCGAAATGGAACTAGAGGTGCGCTCTGGTTAGAGGTTTTAGTTGAGGTCCAAACCGCAGCAGGACGAATTGCCTATGGGCCAGTTACAGAAAACGATGTAAAAGCCTTATTTGACGCAGATTTTCTAGCAGGAGGTGCGCATCAACTGGCGCTGGGCAAGACCGAAGAGATCCAATGGTTTGCAAAACAAGATCGCGTTACTTATGCGCGGGTAGGAATAATTGATCCGCTCTCATTAAGTGAGTATGAAGCTCACGGCGGCCTTGCGGGATTACGCAAGGCTATTTTGAAAAGCGGGGCGCAAATTGTTGCCGAAGTTACTGAATCTGGTTTACGCGGACGCGGTGGCGCAGGCTTTCCTGCTGGAATTAAATGGCGAACAGTTTTGCAAACCGCTAGTGATCAAAAATATGTATGTTGTAATGCAGATGAAGGCGATAGTGGAACTTTCGCGGACCGAATTTTAATTGAGGCTGACCCATTTACTTTGATTGAAGGCATGGTAATTGCAGGCATAGCCGTTGGAGCCACAAAGGGTTTTATTTATTTGCGCTCTGAATACCCAACAGCAATTGTTATTTTAAATAAAGCAATCGTTATTGCACGCGATGCCGGGATTTTAGGTAAGAGCGTTTTGGGAAGTTCTTTTGAATTTGATTTACAAATTCGTGAAGGCGCCGGTTCTTATGTTTGCGGTGAAGAGACAGCAATGTTAGAAAGTATCGAAGGCAAGCGGGGAGTAATACGAGCCAAACCACCGCTCCCCGCAATTGAAGGTTTATTTGGTAAACCAACGATTATCAATAATGTGCTAACTCTTGCCAGTATTCCTGCTATTTTATCTGGTGGCGCGCCAGCATATGCAGCGCGTGGCGTGGGTAAGTCATTAGGTACTCAAGTTTTCCAACTTGCTGGAAATATCGCACGGGGTGGAATTGTGGAATTAGGTTTCGGTGTAACGCTAAATTCTTTGATAAACGATTTTGGCGGTGGCACGCGAAGTGGTTTGCCTATATATGCAGTACAAATTGGTGGCCCGCTCGGTGCGTATTTCAATTCATCCTTATTTGGTGTATCAATGGATTACGAATCACTTATTACTGCAGGTGGCATGCTGGGGCACGGCGGCATTGTCTTATTTGATAAAAGCGTCAATTTAGCTGTGCAGGCAAAGTTCGCGATGGAATTCTGCGCGCTTGAATCGTGTGGAAAGTGCACGCCGTGCCGACTGGGTTCCACTCGAGGAGCCGAGACAATTGAGAAGATTATTTCTGGTATCGATGTAGCTGGAAATAAGAAATTACTCCTCGATCTATGTGAAGTAATGACTGATGGTTCACTCTGCGCGATGGGGGGCTTGACGCCCTTGCCAGTTAAGAGTGCAATGGATAACTTCCCGCAAGATTTTGAAGGCACAAAGAAAGACACAAAGGAAGAAGGAAAGGAGAGTGTGCGATGACGATGCTCATTGAGCCAGACTTTGGCACTCCTGCTAGCAAAAAAACAGAATTAGTTACCGTTCAAATTGATAATAAAAGCATCACTGTTCCTGCACAAACTTCAATTATGCGCGCCGCCGCCGAGTGTGGAATTGAAATCCCAAAACTCTGTTCGACTGATAGCTTAAAAGCATTTGGTTCTTGCCGATTATGTGTTGTCGAAATCGATGGCCGAAAAGGTACGCCATCGTCTTGCACAACACCTGTTGCCGATGGCATGAAGGTTTCAACACAAAATCCGCGCCTGAGTAAATTGCGCCAAGGCGTCATGGAGTTATACATGTCGGATCATCCAGAAAATTGTGAAACTGGCGATGAATGCAAAATGCATGGCATGGCAAAACAGGTTGGCTTGAAAGAAATTCGCTATGACGGGCGCACGCATTTGGATTTAAAGAAAGATGAAACAAATCCTTATTTCACCTTTGACTCGACTGAATGCATTGTCTGCAACCGTTGCGTTCGTGCTTGCGATGAGATTCAAGGAACTTTTGCGCTTACCATTGAGAATCGCGGTTTCGAAGCTCGGGTTTCATCTTCGGGAACATCCTTTATTGAGAGTGAATGTGTTTCGTGTGGCGCGTGCGTTCAAGCTTGCCCAACCGGAGCGCTAACCGAAAAAACTCTTTTAACTATCGGTGCGCCAACGCGATCTGTGATAACAACATGTGCTTATTGCGGTGTTGGATGCTCATTTAAGGCTGAAATGCGCGGGGACGAACTTGTGCGCATGGTGCCGCTTAAAGATGGTGGCGCTAATGAAGGACATTCTTGTGTAAAAGGTCGCTTTGCATGGGGTTATGCCACGCACACAGACCGCATCACAAAACCAATGGTGCGCGAGAAAATAACTGATCAATGGCGTGAAGTATCTTGGGATGAAGCAATCAACTTTGCAGCAAGCGGATTAAAGGCTATTCAAAATAAATACGGACCAGATGCAATTGGTGGAATTTCATCATCACGTTGTACGAATGAAGAAGTATTTGTGGTACAGAAAATGGTGCGCGCAGCATTTGGAAATAACAATATTGATACTTGTGCACGGGTTTGCCATTCGCCAACAGGTTATGGACTTGGTAAAACTTTTGGAACATCAGCCGGTACTCAAGATTTTGAATCCGTGGAATACGCCGATGTTATTATGGTCATTGGTGCTAATCCTGCCGCC
>Ga0209702_10001284_pt1 | contig 48613 bp, 36 predicted proteins | sample FRY01_FD_187210 | JGI IMG/M metagenome (GOLD analysis project Ga0209702, IMG submission 187210) | Freshwater microbial communities from Lake Fryxell liftoff mats and glacier meltwater in Antarctica - FRY-01 (SPAdes) (version 2) | ecosystem: Environmental > Aquatic > Freshwater > Ice > Glacier... | reverse complement strand
CGCCACCATACTTACGTGCCATCACGGTCGTGATCGCCGCTGTTAATGTGGTCTTGCCATGATCAACGTGCCCAATCGTGCCCACGTTAACGTGTGGCTTGGTGCGTTCAAATTTACTCTTTGCCATGATATTTATTTCCCTAAATTATTTGCCACGCGCGGCGATGATTTCTTCGGACACATTTTTTGGTGCTTCGGCGTAATGCTTAAATTCCATTGAGTATGTTGCACGACCCTGTGTTAATGAACGCAGATTTGTGGCATACCCAAACATTTCGGCAAGCGGTACTTCGGCCTTAATGACCTTACCACCACCAACCATATCGTCCATACCTTGAACCATGCCGCGACGTGATGACAAATCACCCATCACCGTACCAGCGTAGTCTTCCGGCGTTTCAACCTCAACAGCCATCATCGGCTCAAGCAAAACCGGACTTGCTTTACGCATGCCGTCTTTGAATGCCATTGAGGCGGCCATACGGAAGGCGTTTTCATTTGAATCAACGTCGTGGTATGAACCGAAGAACAGTGTTGCCTTAACGTCGACGACTGGGTAACCCGCCAAAATACCAGCTGGCAATGTTTCTTGAATACCCTTATCAACAGCAGGAATGTATTCACGGGGAACTACACCGCCTTTAATGGCGTCGACAAACTCATAACCACCGCCTGGCGGCAGTGGCTCAAGCTTCAAAACAACGTGACCATATTGACCTCGGCCACCCGATTGCTTTACGAACTTACCTTCAATTTCTTCACAAACTTTGCGAATGGTTTCACGGTAAGCAACTTGCGGCTTGCCAACGTTCGCTTCGACGCTAAATTCGCGGCGCATGCGATCCACGATAATTTCAAGGTGAAGCTCGCCCATACCAGAAATAATCGTTTGTCCTGACTCTTCGTCTGTACGCACACGGAAAGATGGGTCTTCTTGCGCGAGTCGCGATAATGCAATACCCATTTTTTCCTGATCGGCCTTGGTTTTAGGCTCGACCGCTTGCGAAATCACAGGTTCTGGGAACACCATACGTTCTAACAATATGTGGGAGTCAATGTCACACAAAGTTTCGCCAGTGGTCACATCTTTCAAACCAACAACCGCAGCAATGTCACCCGCTATAACTTCTTTAATTTCTTCACGATTGTTCGCATGCATCTGCAAGATACGACCAATTCGTTCTTTTTTACCCTTTACAGGGTTGTAGACCGTATCGCCTGACTTAAGGACGCCTGAATAAACGCGCACGAATGTCAACTGGCCGACATACGGGTCCGTCATCAATTTAAAAGCCAAAGCAGAAAACTTCTCTGTGTCATCAGCTTTGCGTGAGCCTTGTGTTCCGTCTTCAAGCTCACCTGTGACTGGTGGGATATCGACGGGTGAAGGTAAAAATTCAATCACAGCGTCAAGCATGCGCTGGACGCCCTTATTTTTGAAGGCAGTGCCACAAAGCATGGGATGAATTTCATTGGCAATCGTGCGGGTACGAATACCATAATTGATTTCCTCCTCGGACAAATCTCCTGTCTCGAGGTACTTGTTCATCAATTCTTCTGAGGACTCCGCCGCTGATTCAAGAAGCTTTTCACGCCATTCGTTGGCTTGATCTTGTAATTCTGAGGGAATCTCAAGATATTCAAATTTTGTGCCGTTACTGGCTTCATCCCAAATGATGGCCTTCATTTTGACCAGGTCGACAACACCCGTGAAGCTTTCTTCCGCGCCAATAGGTATCACTATTGGCACTGGATTTGCTTTCAAACGCAATTTCAGCTGATCGTAGACCTTAAAAAAGTTCGCACCTGTACGATCCATCTTGTTCACAAATGCCAAACGAGGCACGCCATACTTGTTGGCTTGACGCCACACAGTCTCTGATTGAGGCTGAACGCCACCTACAGCGCAATACACCATGCACGCACCGTCCAGCACCCGCATTGAGCGCTCAACTTCGATCGTAAAGTCTACGTGACCAGGGGTGTCAATGACGTTAATACGGTGCTCAGGGAGATTATTCCCCATGCCCTTCCAGAAAGCTGTGGTTGCAGCAGAAGTGATGGTAATACCACGTTCCTGCTCCTGCTCCATCCAGTCCATTGTCGCGGCACCATCGTGCACTTCGCCAATTTTATGGTTAACACCGGTATAGAACAGGATACGTTCTGTCGTCGTGGTTTTTCCTGCATCGATGTGCGCAGATATACCGATGTTACGGTAGCGCTCAATCGGGGTTTTACGGGCCATGATAATGACTTCCTAAAGTTACCAGCGGAAATGGCTAAATGCTTTGTTAGCTTCGGCCATCTTGTGTGTGTCATCGCGTTTTTTCATTGCTGCGCCCCTGCCTTCGGCAGCATCAAGTAACTCACCAGCGAGTCTTAAGTCCATCGACTTTTCGCTGCGCTTCTTAGCTGCTTCGCGCAACCAACGCATGGCCAATGCCAAACGACGAACGGGGCGAACCTCAACGGGGACCTGGTAGTTCGCACCACCCACTCGACGGCTTTTAACCTCAACCAGTGGCTTGATATTGTTGACTGCAAGATCAAACACTTCCAGCGGGTCCTTGCCTGACTTGCTTTGCACCTGTTCTAAGGCACCATAAACAATCCGCTCAGCAACAGCTTTTTTGCCGGCGAGCATGACAACGTTCATGAATTTCGCAAGTTCAACACTACCAAACTTGGGATCGGGGAGTATTTCACGTTTGGGTACTTCGCGACGACGTGGCATTGCAGTTCCTTTTATCTCTATTCAGTTGGGACTTACGCCCCTCGGTTCACCAAAAAATGAACCACTTACGTTTCCCGGATTCCCGGTCGGTTGGCTTCACATTTTTGACACTATGCGTTGCCTTTATACTGTCACAAGCGATTAACGCTAAGACAGCTTACAAATTTACTTTTTCTTTGGACGCTTGGCACCGTACTTAGAGCGCGACTGTTTGCGGTCTTTCACACCCTGAAGATCAAGCGATCCACGAACGATGTGATAACGAACACCCGGCAAATCTTTCACGCGACCACCACGTACCAGAACAACGGAGTGTTCTTGCAGGTTGTGACCTTCACCACCAATGTACGAAATGATTTCAAAACCATTCGTCAAACGCACTTTCGCAACCTTTCGCAGGGCTGAGTTAGGCTTTTTAGGTGTTGTTGTGTATACACGGGTGCAAACGCCACGGCGTTGAGGACATTCCTCTAGCGCTGGACTCTTACTTTTAATCGTGGCGACAGATCTAGGCTTGCGCACGAGTTGATTGATGGTTGGCATACCTCTTTCCTATAAAACTGCTGAGATTGTTCCCAGTCAGCGTTCTTAAATCCGTGGGTTTAAATACAGCAACATAACCACCCCGGACGGAGAACCGTAAAAGAGCGGATATGCCATGAACATATAAGGAGAGCATTAAAGCTCGCTTTATTTATCCAACAACGCGTCAAACTTAATCAACAGTCGTTGCTTTATTACCTAACTGTTTGCGAATTTGTCATTCATCCACATTCGCATAGTAGGCTTTTTTATGACGCCTCTATACGAAATTTTCCCGAGCCGATTAGCTTATCCTACCATTCTAGTATTGTCAACTGAGGCCTATCAGACGGAGCTGGCGAGCATTAACTTTAAAGCCGTTAATGCTCGCCATTGGTGCGCCGATTATGATGCGGGTGCGTCGTCTATAGAAACACCATCATCACCGATAGCATCGGCTTCATCAACTGTTACTGGAGCATCCTCAAACGGATTGGCCAATATCTTAGCTGCTTCGCGCTCTGCAGCTTCCAGCAATTCTTTCTCACGGCGGGCTTCATGATAAGCCATACCGGTACCAGCCGGTATCAGTCGTCCAACAATAACGTTTTCTTTTAAGCCTCTTAACGAATCACGTTTGCCCATGATGGCAGCTTCAGTCAACACACGTGTGGTTTCTTGGAACGAAGCGGCTGAGATGAAGGAATCAGTCGATAGAGAGGCTTTCGTAATGCCCAACAACACGTTTTCATGTGTTGCTGGTAATTTCCCATCAGCCACCATACGATCATTTTCATTGAGCAATTGCGAACGTTCAACCTGCTCACCCACTATGAAGCTTGTATCGCCAGCATCCGTAATCAAAACGCGACGTAACATCTGGCGAACAATGACTTCAATGTGCTTGTCGTTGATCTTTACGCCTTGTAATCGATACACGTCTTGAACTTCATCGACAACATAGGTCGCAAGACGCTCAATACCTTTCAGACGAAGGATGTCATGTGGGTCGGCTGGGCCGTCAACAATTGTCTCACCCTTGTTGACAACCTGACCATCATGAACCAACACCTGCTTTTCTTTGGGTATTAAGAACTCATGGGAAATACCGTCCAGATCCGTAATTACCAAACGCTGCTTGCCCTTTGTGTCTTTACCGAAAGAAACGGTACCCGTTACTTCGGCCAACAAACCAGCGTCTTTGGGCGAGCGTGCTTCGAACAACTCAGCAACACGAGGCAAACCACCCGTAATATCTCGGGTCTTTTGTGACTCTTGAGGTATTCGAGCCAAAACCTCACCGATCTTGACCGATTGACCATCACGAACCGTAATCAAAGCGCCAACAGGGAAAGAGATGCTAACCAGATGATCAGTACCGGCAATCTTCACCTCTTCACCGTTATCACCAACCAATTTAATTTGTGGCCTTTGGACCATCTTTCCGCCACGCGTCTTTGGTGTGATAGCCACCAAAGTCGACAGGCCTGTCACTTCATCAAGTTGTTTGGCGACAGTAACGCCTTCTTCGATATTTTCAAAACGAATGGCGCCAGCATACTCCGACACAATTGGACGAGTCAGTGGATCCCATGCCGCCAGACGTGAACCAGCTTTCAGTGCGTCACCATCGTTTACTTGCAGTGTCGCACCGTAAGGAACTTTATGACGTTCGCGCTCGCGCTCGTTTTCGCCATAAATGACAATTTCGCCAGATCGCGAAATAGCCACACGTTCGCCTTTGGGATTTGTCACATAGCGCATGGTGCTAGCAAATCGAACCGTACCGGCTGATTTCGTTTCAACACTATTGGCCATCGCTGAGCGTGATGCTGCACCACCGATGTGGAAAGTACGCATCGTTAACTGGGTTCCTGGCTCGCCAATGGACTGGGCGGCAATCACACCAACAGCTTCACCAACGTTAACCAGAACGCCTCGACCCAAATCGCGGCCGTAACAGTGAGCGCATAAGCCGTGACGTGTTTCACAAGTCAAAGGTGTACGAACTTTGACCTCGTCCACACCAATTTTGTCGATGTAGTCCACCATTTCTTCATCAAGCAACGTGCCCGCAGAAATAGCCGTTTCTTGGGTATCTGGATCGACGATATCAAGTGCAGCAACACGGCCCAAGATACGTTCACGCAATGGCTCAATCACTTCGCCGCCTTCGACCAATGCTTTCATCGAATAGCCTTGCGAGGTACCGCAATCACTTTCTGTGATGACCAGATCTTGTGTGACATCGACCAAACGACGTGTCAAGTAACCTGAGTTTGCTGTTTTGAGCGCGGTGTCGGCCAAGCCTTTACGTGCGCCGTGCGTGGAAATAAAGTACTGCAATACATTAAGGCCTTCACGGAAGTTCGCAGTGATAGGCGTCTCAATAATCGAGCCATCTGGCTTGGCCATCAGTCCGCGCATGCCTGCAAGCTGTCGAATCTGAGCTGCTGAACCACGAGCACCCGAGTCAGCCATCATGTAAATCGAGTTAAATGATTCCTGCACTGTCGTGTTTCCGTGACGGTCGACGACGGGCTCAGTAGCCAGCTGCTCCATCATGGCCTTTCCGACTTTATCGCCAGCCTTGCCCCAAATATCAACAACGTTGTTGTAACGCTCTTGAGATGTCACTAGACCTGACGAGTACTGCTTATCAATTTCTTTAACTTCCAAACTGGCTTGGGCCAAGATGTCAACCTTAACCGCTGGAATCAACATGTCACCCATGGCAATCGAAATGCCGCCGCGTGTTGCCAAACGGAAACCAGATTGCATCAGCTTGTCTGCAAAGATGACGGTGTTTCGAAGGCCACATCGGCGAAATGATTGGTTGATGAGCCGTGAAATCTCTTTCTTTTTCAGCGAACGGTTCATCAGTTCAAAAGGCAAGCCTTTGGGCATGATTTCAGATAATAGAGCGCGACCAACCGTTGTTTCAACTCGGTTGATTTCTGAAACCCATTCTCCATGTGCATCATGCGTCCACTGCTCTAAACGAACCGTGATCCGTGTTTGTAGCTCAACCTGTTTGTTGTCGTAGGCACGCTGCACTTCAGGCACATCAGCAAAGAACATGCCTTCGCCTTTGCCGTTAATGTTTGAGCGGCTGGCGTAATACAAACCAAGCACAATATCTTGCGACGGCACAATTGATGGCTCGCCGTTGGCGGGGAACAGCACGTTGTTTGAAGCAAGCATCAGTGTGCGTGCCTCGACTTGTGCTTCGAGAGAAAGTGGCACGTGAACGGCCATTTGATCGCCGTCGAAGTCAGCGTTAAATGCTGCGCAAACAAGTGGGTGCAATTGAATGGCTTTGCCTTCAATGAGCACTGGCTCGAAAGCCTGGATGCCCAAGCGGTGAAGCGTTGGCGCCCGGTTAAGCATCACCGGGTGTTCGCGAATCACATCTTCAAGAATATCCCAAACCACTGGCTCTTGGCTTTCGACCAATTTCTTTGCTGCTTTTATGGTCGTCGCCAAACCCATCATTTCTAAACGATTAAAAATGAATGGTTTGAACAGTTCGAGCGCCATCAGCTTTGGCAAACCGCACTGGTGCAGTTTAAGTGTTGGGCCCACAACAATAACCGACCGGCCAGAATAATCGACGCGTTTGCCCAGCAAGTTTTGGCGGAAACGACCGCTTTTGCCTTTGATCATGTCTGCCAAAGACTTCAGCTGGCGCTTATTCGCTCCAGTCATTGCCTTGCCTCGTCGCCCATTGTCAAGCAATGAGTCAACAGACTCTTGCAACATCCGCTTTTCGTTACGAAGAATGATGTCTGGAGCTTTGAGTTCCAGCAATCGCTTCAAGCGATTGTTGCGGTTGATAACTCGGCGATAAAGATCGTTCAAATCAGAGGTCGCGAAACGGCCGCCGTCAAGCGGTACCAAAGGACGAAGATCAGGTGGCAATACGGGTAAAACTTCCATCACCATCCAGTCTGGCTTGATACCCGACTTTTGAAAACCCTCAAGTACTTTCAAACGCTTTGAAATTTTCTTGATCTTGGCTTCAGATGACGTTGCCTTTAGTTCAGCGCGTAACGTCTCAACGTCACGATCGATTTCAATTGTGCGTAAAAGTTCACGCACGGCTTCTGCACCCATGAGTGCCCTGAACTCATCGCCATACTCTTCTGTCTTGGCCAAATAGTCATCATCAGACATGATTTGACCGCGCTTGAGAGGCGTCATACCTGGCTCGATAACGCACCAAGCTTCGAAATAAAGTACGCGTTCAATATCGCGTAACGTCATATCGAGGACCATACCCAAACGCGAGGGCAGACTCTTCAAAAACCAAATATGTGCAACTGGACTCGCCAACTCAATGTGGCCCATGCGCTCGCGACGAACCTTCGCAACCGTCACTTCAACACCGCACTTCTCACAAATGACACCGCGGTGTTTCAATCTTTTGTACTTGCCACACAAACACTCGTAGTCTTTGATAGGGCCAAAGATTTTTGCACAAAAAAGTCCATCACGCTCAGGTTTGAACGTGCGGTAGTTGATCGTCTCTGGCTTTCTGACTTCGCCATACGACCACGACCGAATTTTTTCAGGAGACGCAATGCCAATTTTGATGGCATCGAACTGTGTGTCTTGAGAAACTTGCTTGAATAAGTCGAGTAGCGCTTTCATTATTTACGCTCCAAATCCATATCAAGGGCAAGAGATCTAATCTCTTTAACCAACACATTGAAGGATTCCGGCATGCCGGCTTCAATGGTGTGATCGCCCTTCACAATGTTTTCGTAAAGTTTGGTTCGTCCGCTAATGTCATCAGACTTAACGGTCAGCATTTCTTGCAAGGTATAAGAGGCGCCATAAGCCTGAAGGGCCCAACACTCCATCTCACCAAATCGCTGTCCACCAAACTGGGCTTTACCACCAAGCGGTTGCTGTGTGACCAAAGAATAAGGACCCGTTGACCGTGCATGCATCTTGTCATCCACCAAGTGGTGTAACTTCAAATAATGCATGTAACCAACAGTCACTGGCCTCTCAAACTGATCCCCAGTCCGTCCATCTACCAACCATGCTTGTGTACGACTTTCCGTCAGTCCAATTGCTTTTGCAACCTCATCAGGGTAGGCCATTTCGAGCATTTTGGTGATTTCAGACTCTGCCGCACCATCGAAAACTGGCGTGGCAAAAGGAACACCGTTTTTCAGATTGGATGCTAACTCGATCAACTCGTCTTCACTAAGACTATCGATATTGGCACCTGCACCTGTTTCGTTGTAAATCCGATTGAGATATGCACGTAAGGATTTAATTTGGGTTTTCTTTTCATCGCGCATCATCTCCTCGATGCGTTTACCCAAACCTTTTGCCGCCCAGCCCAAATGAACTTCCAACACTTGCCCAACGTTCATTCGTGAAGGAACACCCAATGGATTCAAAACGATATCAACAGTGGTGCCATCGGCCATGTGTGGCATGTCTTCAACTGGCACAATGCGCGAAACAACACCTTTGTTGCCATGACGGCCCGCCATCTTGTCACCAGGCTGCAAACGACGCTTAACAGCGAGGTAGACCTTAATCATCTTGAGCACGCCTGGTGGCAACTCGTCACCCTGCGTTAGCTTTTTACGCTTTTCTTCAAAGGCCAGATCAAACTGGTGACGCTTGCCTTCAATGGACTCCTTCGCCTGCTCAAGAATCAACGCGTGCTCTTCGTCTGAAAGGCGAATATCAAACCACTGCCAGCGATCAAGATCTACCAAGTAGTCTTTGGTCAGTGCGGTGCCTTTGGCCAACTTTCTTGGGCCACCATTCACAGCTTTGCCAACCAACATTTTTTCGATGCGGTCAAAAGTATCGTTTTCAACGATACGCAACTGATCATTAAGGTCTAAGCGGTAACGACGTAATTCGTCATCAATGATCGATTGCGCGCGCTTGTCGCGATGAATACCTTCGCGAGTAAACACTTGGACATCAATAACGGTACCGACCATGCCCGAAGAAACACGTAGCGATGTGTCTTTGACGTCCGATGCCTTTTCACCAAAAATTGCACGCAGCAATTTTTCCTCTGGTGTCAGTTGTGTTTCACCTTTAGGCGTTACCTTGCCGACCAACACATCATCAGCACGAACTTCAGCGCCAATGTGAACGATGCCTGACTCATCAAGTCGGTTCAGCTGTGTTTCAGCCAAATTGCTGATGTCTCGAGTGATTTCCTCAGGCCCTAACTTGGTGTCACGGGCAACAACCGTTAGTTCCTCAATGTGAATAGAGGTATAGCGGTCGTCTGAAACAACCTTTTCTGACAAAAGAATCGAGTCTTCAAAGTTGTAACCATTCCAAGGCATAAATGCGATGAGCATGTTTTGACCAAGTGCCAATTCACCCAGGTCAGTTGATGCACCGTCTGCAATCACGTCACCTTTTTCCACGGTATTGCCACGACTGACAATTGGACGTTGGTTAATGTTTGTGTTTTGGTTCGACCGTGTGTATTTGGTTAAGTTGTAAATATCGACACCAACTTCACCAGCGACATTCTCATCATCTTTGACTCGAATCACAATTCGATCCGCATCAACGTGATCGACAACACCACCACGTAATGCTTGAACCGTCGTGCCCGAATCAACGGCCACTGTGCGTTCAATACCCGTTCCAACCAATGATTTCTCAGGGCGCAAACAAGGCACAGCTTGTCGTTGCATGTTGGCACCCATCAGTGCACGGTTTGCATCGTCATGTTCAAGGAATGGGATCAACGAGGCTGCAACAGAAACAATCTGCGATGGTGCCACATCCATAAAGTTGATGTTTTCAGGTGATGTTAATAACGTTTCACCTGCTTGGCGGCACGCCACCAAGTCATCAACAAAAACCCCATCTGCATTCAATTGAGCGTTTGCCTGCGCAATGATGAAGTTGCTTTCCTCGATAGCAGATAAATACTCAATTTCTTCACTAACCTGTCGATTAGAGACTTTTCGATAGGGTGTTTCAAGAAAACCGTATTCATTCAATCGAGCATAAAGTGCCATCGAATTGATTAGTCCAATGTTTGGACCTTCCGGTGTTTCAATCGGACACACACGTCCATAGTGCGTTGGATGAACGTCACGGACTTCAAAGCCCGCACGTTCTCGTGTCAATCCACCCGGTCCCAATGCTGAAACACGGCGCTTGTGCGTGATTTCAGACAATGGGTTGGTTTGGTCCATGAACTGAGACAACTGACTGGAACCAAAGAACTCTTTGATTGCTGCTGAGATTGGTTTTGAATTGATTAAATCGTGCGGCATGAGATTTTCAGTTTCAGCCTGACCCAATCTTTCTTTCACTGCACGTTCAACTCGAACAAGTCCCGCCCTGAATTGGTTTTCTGCCAGCTCACCAACGCAACGCACACGACGATTACCCAAGTGGTCGATGTCATCAATGTTTCCACGACCGTTTCTCAATTCGACCAAGACCTTGATTGTTTCGAGAATGTCTTCGTTGGTTAGTGTCATTGGACCAGTGATGTCATCACCACGACCAAGGCGACTGTTGACTTTCATACGTCCAACACGAGACAAGTCATAGCTTTCTGCGTTGTAAAACAAACGGAAAAACAATGCTTCGACCGCATCTTCTGTCGGTGGCTCTCCAGGACGCATCATGCGATAGATGGCTACTTTGGCAGCCAATTGATCCGCTGTTTCATCTGTGCGAAGTGTCTGTGAGATATAAGGGCCACAATCCAAGTCGTTGGTAAACAGCGTTTGGATCTGTTGAACACCAGCTGTGCGAATGGTTGCAAGCAAGTTGTCCGTTATTTCATCGTTGGCAGAGGCGATTAGTTCGCCTGTGTCAACGTCAACAACTTTAGCAGCCAATACGCGGCCAATCAAAAAGTCGTCTGGTACTGAAACACGAGTGATCCCAGCTGCAGCCATGTCACGCAAGTGTTTGGCATTGATGCGCTTGTCTTTTTCGACAACAACATTACCTTTCTTGTCTGTAATATCAAAGCGTGCAACTTCACCCTTCCAGCGCTCAGCAATAAAATCGATGTAAGCGCCATCTGTTTGCAATTCAAACTGATCAAACTCAAAAAAGTTTGCCAATATGGCTTCGGGTGTCATCCCAATTGCTTTGAGCAAAATAGATACTGGCATTTTGCGACGACGATCAACCCTGAAGAATAAGACATCTTTTGGATCGAACTCAAAGTCAAGCCATGATCCGCGGTAAGGAATCACGCGCGCTGAAAATAGCAATTTACCTGAGCTGTGGGTTTTGCCTCGATCGTGTTCAAAAAACACACCTGGCGAACGGTGCAACTGAGAAACAATTACTCGTTCAGTACCGTTAATAACAAATGAGCCTGTACTGGTCATGAGCGGCATTTCACCCATGTAGACCTCTTGCTCTTTTATTTCTTTGACAGTCGGTTTGCTAACTTCACGATCCATCAATACCAAGCGCACCTTCGCGCGCAATGGGGAGGCGTATGTTAGACCACGTAACTGGCATTCTTTAACGTCAAAAACGGGTTCTCCTAGCGAATAGCTAACGAACTCGAGCCGAGCCATACTGTTATGACTAACAATAGGAAATATTGACGAAAACGCGGCTTGCAGACCTTCGGGCTTACGCGCTGAGGGCAAACTATCTGCTTGCAGGAATGTTAAATAAGATTGAAGCTGTGTTGCCAAAAGGAAAGGAACGTCCTGCACGTCCTCACGTTTAGCAAAGCTTTTGCGGATGCGCTTTTTTTCGGTGAACGAGTAAGGCATGTGCACTCCGACTCGGGGTTTCAGGGGCCGTTAACCACGGCCTGGAGGTATACAACTTTAGGAAACCCAACTAAAACCTCAATCAAAAGAAGGGTTTCCTAAAGATGCAAAACCCGGAGAAGCCTTTCGGCATCTCCGGGTAACTATTTCACCAATTACTTAAGCTCAGCCTTTGCGCCGGCTTCTTCAAGCTTTTTCTTTGACTCTTCGCCCTCAGCCTTAGAAACACCTTCTTTAACTGGCTTTGGTGCACCATCAACCAAATCTTTGGCTTCTTTCAAGCCAAGACCGGTCAACTCACGAACAGCTTTAATGACACTGACCTTATTGGCACCGATTTCTGTCAGCATAACTGTGAATTCTGTTTGCTCTTCAGCAGCAGCAGCAGCAGCAGCAGGTGCTGCAACGGCGACTGCAGCGGCAGCAGCAGATACACCAAACTTCTCTTCCATTTCTTTAATCAGTTCTGACAACTCAAGCACGGTCATACCGGCGATAGCGTCAAGAATTTCTGCTTTATTCATTTTTAGAACTCCGTATATATATTAATTAACCAGGTTTTGGCTGTCGTTTACCGTCAAGGCCAACATCAAGTGCTTTTTCAAGCCGCTTCTTTTTGATCGCGCACGGCCGCTAGACCACGTACGAACTTAGTTGGAACCTCATTGAGCGTACGAACAAACTTTGTAACGGGTGCTTGCATGGTTCCCAGCAAAGTAGACAACAACTCTTCGCGTGATGGCATTGTCGCTAGCGCTTTAACGCCTGCGGCATCCAGTGTGCTGTTTGGCAGCGCACCAGCTTTGATCACAAGTTTGTCGTTTTCTTTACCAAATGTAGCGAGAACTTTTGCAGCACCAACAGGATCCGTACTTACAGCATAAATTAACGGTCCTGTTAGCTGCGATGACAGCCCCTCGAAAGGGGTATTAGCCAACGCGCGGCGTGCCAATGTGTTTTTCAAAACACGCAGGTAAACGCCTGACTCGCGCGCAGTTTTGCGCAGTACGGTGACGGAAGCAACGTCCAAACCACGATACTCTGCGACGACAATCGATTGGGCCGCCAAAATTTGCGCGGTTACCTCTTCGATGACAATCGCTTTTTCTTTACGGTTGAGACTCACGGTTAGAACACTCCATCAAATGACACAAGGACCAGTCCCTGTATCTGCCGAACGCGGCGAACCTGGTCGAGTTCTACAAGAATTCTTCCATGGACGCCGTCTGCGCTGGATCCGTCTCCGGTATTAAGTGTCTTGAGTTAAAAACTCTCAACGCTCCAGCGGTCTTTGACAGCAATGCCGATAGTTGTTTAACAACACCCGACACAGCCCAAAGTCTGTTACTAACGATCAGCAAATTAGGCTGATGCGGTTAAAGAAGAAACCTCAACGCGTGCACCACCACCCATGGTTGATGAAATGGCACATTTGCGAAGGTAGACACCTTTAGCTGCCGTTGGGCGAGCTTTATTGAGTGCGTCAACCAATGCAACGAGGTTGTTTTGTAGCTGTTCAACGCCAAACGATGCGCGGCCAATTGTTGCATGAACAATGCCAGCTTTGTCTGTGCGGTATTGAACTTGACCTGCTTTTGCATTTTTAACAGCTTGCGCAACGTCTGGTGATACGGTGCCCACTTTAGGGTTTGGCATCAGACCACGAGGGCCTAAGATTTGCCCCAAGGCACCAACAATTCTCATGGCATCTGGGGAAGCGATAACAACGTCAAAATCCAATTTTCCAGCTTTAATCTGCTCAGCAAGGTCTTCCATGCCAACGATATCTGCACCAGCATCTTTGGCTTGTTGTGCTTTATCGCCTTGTGCAAATACAGCGACTCGCATGGTCTTACCCGTACCCGCAGGCAATACAACTGATCCTCGAACCAGCTGATCTGACTTTTTTGGGTCTATGCCCAGCTGGACGGCCACATCAATTGATTCATCGAATTTTGCTGTGGCACATTCTTTAACGAGGGTTAAAGCCTCTGGCAGTGGATAGAATTTGTTACGGTCAATTTTGGCTTCTATAACTGCCATACGTTTTGATGTTTTTGCCATTTTAGATTCCCTCAACCGTGATGCCCATACTTCGGGCGCTACCTGCGATGGTTCTTACAGCAGCATCGAGATCACCGGCCGTTAGGTCGGGAGTTTTGGTTTTTGCAATTTCTTCAGCTTGCGCACGGGTTAATTTGCCAACCTTATCCGTATGTGGACGTGGCGAACCTTTTTGAATACCGGCTGCTTTCTTAATCAAGATTGACGCTGGTGGCGTCTTCATGATGAAAGTGAAACTCTTGTCAGCAAAAGCCGTTATAACGACCGGTATTGGTAAGCCCGGTTCCAAGCTCTGCGTTTTGGCATTAAAAGCTTTGCAGAATTCCATGATGTTCAAGCCACGTTGACCCAATGCTGGACCAATTGGTGGTGATGGGTTGGCTTTACCAGCTGGTACTTGCAGCTTAATAAATCCGACGATTTTTTTCGCCATTATTTACTCCTTGTGGGTACAAACGTGTTTCTTGTGAAACACTCCCCTGGGTTTAACGTTCAAGTCTTTTCGACTTGTCCAAAATCAAGTTCTACCGGCGTCGATCGCCCAAAAATGGCAACAGACACTCTAACTTTACTCTTTTCGTAATTCACATCTTCAACATTGCCATTGAAGTCTGCAAAAGGACCATCTTTAACCCTTACCATTTCACCAACTTCAAATAGTACTTTTGGCTTGGGTTTTTCAACGCCTTCTTCCATTTGAGACAATATATTGTCAACTTCTTTTTCTGATATTGGTGCCGGTCTGTTGCCTTTGCCCCCGAGAAACCCAGTAACTCTTGGCGTACTTTTCACCAAGTGCCAAGTCTCGTCGGTCAATTCCATCTCAACCAGAACATAGCCTGGGAAAATACGTCGTTCAGTGATGGATTTCTGTCCACCTTTTATTTCAACGACTTCTTCAGACGGCACCAAAATTTTGCCGAAAAATGATTGAAGCGAAGCTCTCTCGATACGTTCCAACATCGCCTTGAGCACGCTTTTTTCCATTCCGGAATAAACATGGACGACATACCATTGCTTGCTCATAGCCAGTCCTTGTTATTTCCAATTGAGCACGATGCTATATAGCACCCACTCCAGGCTTTTGTCTAAAAGCCAAAGGAAGATTCCCATTACAGCGACGAATGCAAAAACAATGCCCGTCATCTGAATGGTTTCTTTACGAGTTGGCCAAATGACTTTTCGTACTTCGTAGTAAGACTCTTGTGCAAACCCGATAAACCGGCGTCCCGGCCCGCTGATAGCAGCAATGCCACCGGCCACTATTAACGACACGATGAATATGGCCGCACGTATTGGTGCTGCAACTTCGTTCTCTAACATTGAGAACGCAACGATTCCCGCGACAATAATTGCCACAGAAAGTAGCAACTTAAAGCGGTCAACCATACTGCTGACGGTCTGTACGTTGTTATTAGACATTCAATAAGACTCTAATCTTTGAACTACGCTTGAATAAAACTATTTCGTGCCGTGGCAGGGGCAGAGGGCCTCGAACCCCCAACCTTCGGTTTTGGAGACCGACGCTCTGCCAATTGAGCTATGCCCCTATACTTCTCACAAAACGAATTCCCAAGCATTTTTTTCAAATGCTTGGGAAACCTTTGATTACTTCAAGATTGTGGCGACGACGCCAGCGCCAACGGTACGGCCGCCTTCGCGAATAGCGAAGCGCAAGCCCTCTTCCATGGCGATTGGTGCAATCAACCTCACGGTCATGCCCACGTTATCGCCTGGCAACACCATCTCTTTGTCTGCTGGCAGTTCAATCGTGCCGGTCACGTCTGTCGTGCGGAAATAAAACTGGGGACGATAGCCTTGGAAGAATGGCGTGTGACGGCCACCTTCTTCTTTGGACAGAATGTACACCTCAGCGGTGAACTCCGTGTGTGGCAGAATCGAGCCTGGCTTGGCCAACACTTGGCCGCGTTCGACTTCCTCGCGCTTGGTGCCGCGCAACAAAATACCCACGTTGTCGCCCGCTTGACCTTGGTCGAGCAGTTTGCGAAACATCTCAACACCCGTACATGTCGTCTTCAAGGTGTCGTGAATGCCGATGATTTCAATTTCCTCACCCACTTTCACAATACCGCGCTCGATACGACCCGTCACCACGGTGCCGCGACCTGAGATCGAGAACACATCTTCAACCGGCATCAAGAAAGCACCATCAATGGCGCGCTCCGGTGTTGGGATGTAGTTGTCTAAAGCGTCAGCCAATTTCATGATGGCCTCTTCGCCCAACTCACCCGTGTCACCCTCGAGCGCTTTCAGTGCTGAACCCTTGATGATTGGCGTGTCGTCGCCAGGAAAGTCGTACTTCGAGAGTAGCTCTCGCACTTCCATCTCGACGAGCTCGAGCAACTCGGCGTCGTCAACCATGTCGGCTTTGTTCAAAAACACAATGATGTAAGGCACGCCCACTTGGCGCGATAGCAAGATGTGTTCGCGCGTCTGTGGCATCGGGCCGTCAGCGGCTGACACCACCAAGATCGCACCGTCCATTTGCGCAGCGCCCGTGATCATGTTCTTAATGTAATCAGCGTGGCCTGGGCAATCAACGTGCGCATAGTGGCGATTCGCGGTCTCGTATTCCACGTGTGCGGTGTTAATCGTGATTCCACGTGCGCGCTCTTCGGGCGCGGCATCAATCGCAGCATAACCCTTGGCCTCGCCACCATACTTACGTGCCATCACGGTCGTGATCGCCGCTGTTAATGTGGTCTTGCCATGATCAACGTGCCCAATCGTGCCCACGTTAACGTGTGGCTTGGTGCGTTCAAATTTACTCTTTGCCATTACAAACTCCTGAACCTATTTGGAAGCTGGTCGGTGTCTACTAAATCTCTACAAGCCGATCTTTAGATCAGCGTTGTTTTTCTCTGGTGCCCATGACGCGGATCGAACGCGTGACCTCTCCCTTACCAAGGGAGTGCTCTACCACTGAGCCACATGGGCATTCGTCAACCGTCTGGTCAACTTACAACTATTCTTTTTCGAAACACACAAACATTGCATATATTCATTCAAAACATGAGGGTTTAGAACCTTTAATACTTTATCCCCTTGCGCCGCATCAGTTTATCTGGAGCGGGTGAAGGGAATCGAACCCTCGTCGTAAGCTTGGAAGGCTTCTGCTCTACCATTGAGCTACACCCGCGGCCAACTGTCTAATAACCCGCAATTCGATTTCGATGCTTTTTTGTACTGCTTTCTTTTGGTGGAGAGGGTTGGATTCGAACCAACGTAGACGCAAGGTCAACAGATTTACAGTCTGCCCCCTTTAACCACTCGGGCACCCCTCCGAAAGAGAACCGTTGATTATGCGCGTATGTTCCACACTTGTCAAGTTAGAAGATGTTTGCTTACTTTACTGATTACTTTGCTCAAGTAAATCTTGTAGTCTTAGTTTTTCTAGTAATCCTTGAAATTGTTCCCAGTCATGAAATTCTAACGTTAATTTACCTTTACCTTTATTGTTTGCTCTCAAATTTACTGTCGTACCTAACTTGTCTGCCAAAGCGTTTTGCATCCTACCCACGTCAGCACTATGAGCAAAGTTATTCTTAGATTTTTGTGTTTTGTTTGTTAACCCTTGATTGACCAATCGCTCCGTTTCACGCACAGATAATGATTTAGCAATGATATTTTGTGCAATTTGTACTTGATCTGCTGCTGTCAATGCGAGAAGCGCTCTAGCATGACCCATGTCAATTTTGTTGCTGAGCAACATATCTTGGACAGGCATTGCCAAGTTCAATAATCTAAGTAAATTACTCGTTGCTGACCGAGACCTACCAATAACGTCAGATATTTGCTCGTGTGTCAAAGCAAACTCATCGAGTAATCGTTTTAAACCCTTTGCTTCTTCAAGAGGATTTAAATCTTCTCGTTGAATGTTTTCAATGAGGGACATGATGGCAGCATTTTCGTCATCAACATCTTTAATAATTACTGGTACGTTGTCGAGCTGGGCAAGTTTTGCCGCTCGTAAGCGACGCTCACCAGCAATAACCTCATAACCCTCATCCTTTCCTGGTAGTTTACGGACAATAATGGGTTGCATTAGTCCTTGTTGCTGTATTGATAATGCCAAACTTTTGATACTTTCCTCGTCCATTATTGTACGCGGCTGGTATTTTCCAGCTTGTAATGCACTGACTGGTAACTGCATGAGGCTACTAATAGTGGCTTCTTGATCTAAATGACTTAAAGCACCTGAATCAGCACCCAATAAAGCATCCAGACCTCGTCCGAGTCCTTTTGGTCTTTTCGGTTTTGTAACCATTCTTTTTGCCTCTGCTTGGCTGGTTGGTTTTAAACGATTGGCTTACGGTTTGTTGCCAAATGCGCCAGTAAAATCCGCAATAATCTAAATATTCGTATTTTTTACTCGATTGATTAACTCTTGGCCAAAGCTCAGGTAAGCCTTAGATCCTCTTGAGCTTTTGTCATAGTTGATCCCAGGCATACCGTGACTTGGTGCTTCTGCAAGCCGAACGTTTCTAGGGATAATTGTTGTAAATACTTTGTCTTTAAAGTGTGTTTCTAATTGTTCAGAAACCTGCTGTTGAAGCGTTACGCGGGAATCAAACATCACGCGTAACAATCCGATTAAATTCAATTGAGGATTTATGTTGCGGTGGACTCTTTTGATTGTATTTACCAAGTCAGATAAACCTTCAAGTGCAAAATATTCGCATTGCATTGGAATTATCACACCGTTAGCCGCAGAAAATCCATTGAGTGTTAGCAAGGACAATGCAGGAGGACAGTCTATAAGAATATAGTCATATTGATTTTGGTTTTCAGTTATAGCCAAACCTAAGCGTTTCTCTCGGTTCTGCATTCCGACCAGATCAATTTCTGCTCCAGATAACTCTCGATTAGATGGCAAAACATCGTATTGGCCTGCTTCTGAATGTACAGTAGCTTCTGCCAATGTGGCTTGCCCTATTAGTACTTCATAAATGTTGTGTTGCAACGTAGCCTTGTTTATGCCACTACCCATTGTGGCGTTGCCTTGTGGATCAAGGTCAATTAACAAAACTTTCTTGTTGTGTTGAACCAGTGATGCCGCTAGATTTATAGCTGTGGTTGTTTTTCCGACACCACCCTTTTGGTTGGCCACACAAAATATCTTTGTCGTATGCTGGCTATCTATTTGACTCACTTTTTTATTTTTCCTGTTGTAACCAAACCAAACACCGCATCACTTTTTTTTCTGGTACAAATAATTGTTCTACTGATTTAACCTTCCAATTGGGATGTCGTCGAGCCAATTCTGCTGCTTCATCTTCTACTCCATTGGCTTTCATAGCAACCAGTCTTCCACATTTTTTCACGTGATTTTGTGCCAACTCAACAAAGTCGCTAAGAGAAGCGAATGCTCTTGATATAACAACATCTGCCTGCATGGATTCTAAATGCTCAACTCTTGCGTGTTTTGATGTGAGGTTCTTTAAACCAAGCTCACCTTTAACAGCTGAGACAAAAGCGGTTTTTTTCTCAACGGCATCTAAACAACAAATTTTATAGTTTGCTTTCATGATCGCTAAAACTATTCCTGGTAAGCCTGCGCCTGACCCAACATCCAGTATTGTTGGAGACGTTATTCTTTTTTCCTGGAAGTACGCCTTTAGATTCGGTAGAACAGTAAGGCTATCAACGACATGTAGATCCAAAACTTCAGAAACATTTTTAAGTGCTGTCAGATTGTATGTTTGATTCCACTTAAGCAACATATCAACAAACATCAAGAGTAGATCAGCTCTGTGATCATCCCCTTCGCTATCATCTTTGCACACTAGCTGGAGCGCTGAAAAAGCGTTATGCAAGCTTGCTTTGCTAGGTATTTCCAGCGATTGATTGGGAGTATTTAAGGTCACGTTGTTTTGATCGGTTTTTCATTACTGTTTTTTTTTAAATGGATCATTAAGCTTGAAATTGCAGCTGGTGTAATGCCAGATATTTTTGTCGCATCAGCAAATGAGTTAGGGCGGTGTTTGTCTAGTTTTTGCCTTACCTCATACGACAGGCTTTCAATGTTCAAGTAATCTAAATCTTTTGGCAACTCCTGATCGCCAAAGAGTCTTTGCTTATCAATGTCTTGTTTTTGTCTCGCTATATACCCTTCATACTTAATTTGTACTTCTACTTGCTCAGCTTCTGCCAGTGTTAAGGTATTTATGGTTTCACGTGGAACAGCAATAGGAGAAAAAGCCATGAGTGCCTCATAAGTAACACCAGGGCGTTTTAACAAATCGCCTAGCGCGTATTCTCTTTCTAGAGGGCGCCCAAACGCATGTATCGCTTTTTCTGGACAAACCTTATCAGGCTGTACCCACGTTTTCTTTAGTCTATCAATTTCTGTTTTTACTGTTTCACGTTTTCTCTCAAAAGCTCTCCATCGATCTATTGAAACCAATCCCAAATGAAAACCTTGTTCAGTTAATCGCCAATCAGCGTTGTCTTCTCTTAAACTGAGCCGATATTCAGCTCGTGATGTGAACATTCGATAAGGTTCAGTAACACCATTTGATACAAGATCATCAACCATGACCCCCATATAAGATTGGTCACGGGTTGGAATGAAAAACGCTGTTTCACGTGAAACAGCTGCAGCATTGGCACCAGCGATTAATCCTTGTGCAGCAGCTTCTTCATATCCTGTCGTACCATTAATTTGACCAGCGAAAAAAAGATTATTAATCGCTTTTGTTTCTAAATTTGATTTTAAGCCACGTGGATCAAAGTAATCATACTCAATGGCATATCCAGGACGAACCACTGCCGCTTGTTCAAGACCAAGTATTGAATGAATTAAATTCAGTTGAACATCATATGGCAAGCTTGTTGATATTCCATTCGGATAGATTTCATTACTATCAAGCCCTTCTGGCTCTAGGAAAACTTGATGAGCAGTCTTGTCTTTAAACCGTTGCACTTTATCTTCAACAGAGGGACAGTACCTCGGTCCGATACCCTCAATAACGCCGCTATACATCGGTGACCTATCAAAACCACCACGAATAATGTCATGAGTCCGTTCATTGGTATGTGTAATCCAACAAGACACCTGTTTGGGATGCATCTCTGCCATGCCCATAAAAGAAAACACTGGTGTTGGATTTGAATCGCCAGGTTGTTCCTGTAGTTTAGAAAAATCTATAGTGCGTTTGTCCAGCCTTGGTGGTGTGCCTGTTTTTAATCGCCCTTGAGGTAGAGCAAGTTCTTTTAAACGTTGTGCAAGAGAACTAGAGGGCGGATCACCAGCGCGACCTGCTGAGTAATTGCTTAATCCAACATGAATTAACCCATTTAGAAAAGTACCTGCTGTAAGCACAACGGCGCGGGCAGTAAAAACCAAACCCAATTGTGTCTTAACACCAGTTACTTTATTTCCGGTAACGATTAAGTCATCAGCTGACTGCTGAAAAAGGAAAAGATTTTTTTGATTTTCTAAAGTATATCGTATAGCACTTCTGTAAAGACTTCTATCAGCTTGTGCACGGGTAGCACGTACTGCAGGACCTTTTGAACTATTAAGCAATCGAAATTGAATACCCGCTTTATCGGTTGCTAAAGCCATGGCACCACCAAGTGCATCGATTTCACGGACAAGATGGCCTTTACCGATACCACCAATAGATGGATTGCAAGACATTTGACCCAATGTGTCAATATTGTGCGTTAGCAATAACGTTCGTGCACCACGGCGTGCTGCTGCTAGCGATGCCTCTGTGCCTGCATGACCGCCACCGATAACGATAACGTCAAAGTCGAAATCTGCTGACATCTTTGATCTTTCCTTACTTTCCACATGAAAGCACTTACGAAATTAAAGGTTCTGTTTCACGTGAAACAAAGATAACCAATGTGTAGAAGCCATCCAGCTTGTGGATAAGACTGAGGGTAACTTGTTAGCCAAATGTGGACAAAATTAATCTGTTTGAATTGACCACTTTTTTTCTAACGGCTCAACGACTCGATTGTAGAGCCATCCTGTAATCACCACAACAAACACCATCCGAGTGACCTGTAGGGCTGTAACCATTGGGACACCAAGCATTAGGACCTTTGCCGTAATAGCCATTTCAGCCAATCCACCAGGAGTTAGTCCCAACCAAATAGTAGCAAGGGATAACTCGCTGTACAAAGCGATAACACTTCCAAGAATAGCCACAATACATAAGCTACCAAAAGTGAAGATAAGAGTTGCTAACAAAAACCTTGGTGCTGCTTTAAAGAAAGCAGGTCGATAACGATCTCCAAGCGACCAGCCAATAAGAAGTTGGCCAACGTTTACAACTTCAGACGGCATGGCTGTTTCGACAAAGCCTGTTAGTGTTAAGAATATTGAAATAAACAAAGGGCCCAAGACCCAGGCATTCGGTAAATCACGTCTTTGAAACAACCATCCTACTAAAGATGTGCATAGAATTAACAGGATCAAATCAGTTGCATTAAAAAAAACTTCAAGTATTAAATCGTTATTACCACCAGAAATGTTCCAGTATTGGAAACCGAAAGGTATGACAATAACGACTGCCAATATGCGTAAACTGTGTGCACTAGCAACCAAATCAACTCGGCCACCATAGCGTTCTGCCAAATGACTCATTTCACTTGCACCACCAATAGCCGCTGAAAACCAAGCTGTTTTTAAACTGGTGCGACCAAAACGCCATAAAACCCAAGTACCAAATACACTCAATACCAGAGGTGTAAGCATCCCTACAATAATAACAAACCAGTGTTTAACAACCAAATCTAAGATTGCGGGCGTGAAATAAAGACCCAAAGAAGTACCAATAACCCATTGCCCTGTAAACCGTAGCGTCTTTGAGCTAGCAATGGGAGCAGAAGCAAGTCTCAACGCTGCAACAGAAAATAATGGTCCCAACAGCCAGGGCAACGGAATTTCTAAATAAATTGCAGCCAAAGCGCCAATTGCAGCAACACATCCACCAAGTAATTGTCTAATGAATGCTCGTCGTATCATAAAAAGAAATTTACATCTGCGGAAAACATGTCAACTCAAGTGAGGGTTTTAGGATGCAAAAAGAAATGTCTGTCTTTTGTTAACTTCTTTTATATATAAAGATAGTAATGGATAATACACCCTGTGGATAAGTGGAAAACTTAGAATAATTGTTTTTAATCAGTGACTTAGAGGATAAAAATCATGGGATAAGCTCTGTTTGACAAAGTGGGTTTGCATGAACAACTTTACAAAGATTGTTGTTTACGTCGTTTGTCCTCAATCGCCACACAAGTTATCAACAGCCTTGTTAACAAGTCCATTCAACACACTAGCCACTATTTACCGATACAAAAATCAGAGAATATTTTGCCAAGCAAATCATCAGCACTCATATGACCAGTAATAGTACCCATCCGAAAATGACATAAACGCAGTTCTTCTGCAAGTAAATCTAACACCCTATCGTCTTCACTCGCAAACGCATAAGATTGCTTGAGATGGTCCATACCCATTTCAATAGCCATCACATGGCGCTTTCTAGCAAGCCAAGGTGACCGTTCACCAACTTGCCGACCTGTTTGTTGTAGTATCGCTTCTTTTAGTTTGCAGAGGCCCTCACCAGTCAATGCAGACACATTGACACGATTGGGTGAAGGTGAAGAAGTGGTGTTCTTTTCTAACAAATCGGTTTTATTAAAGACAGAGATAACATGCTTATTAGCCAAAGAAATTTCTGACGAAAAACCAATCAATACAGACTCAGGCTTACGACTATCGACAATATCAAGAATGACATTGCTTGCTTGTATGGCCAACAGTGTTCGTCCAATACCCAGTTGCTCAATAACATCGTTGGTTGATCTTAATCCAGCGGTATCAGTAACAGTAATTGGTATACCATCCAATTCCAAATTATCTCTGATACTGTCCCGCGTTGTTCCTGCAATATGACTGACGATTGCTATATTTTCGCCGAATAAAGCATTCATTAAACTAGATTTACCAACATTTGGTTCACCTGCTAAAACAACGCGCAATCCTTCAGATAAGTAAACGCTTCTTTTTGTTGTTGTCAAAAACACTTCAAATTGTTGAACGAGTTGTCCGATACGTTGTTTGACTTGGTACTTCTCAATGAATTCTATTTCTTCTTCAGGAAAGTCTAACGTCGCTTCAACCAAGGTTCGTAGAGCGACAATTTCTTCAGTAAGTTTGTTAATTTCACTGGAAAATCGACCGCTGAGAGTTAACGCAGCAGCTTGAGCTGCCGCAAAAGAACTTGCATTGATTAAATCAGACACTGCTTCAGCTTGAACCAAATCAATCTTATCGTTTAAAAAAGCACGTAACGAAAACTCACCAGGTTCAGCCAATCGCAAACCGATATCTTTGCCTTGTTTTAAAACATTACTCAAAAGAGCCTGCAACACAGCAGTACCGCCATGGCCTTGTAGCTCTAAAACATCTTCACCCGTGTAGGAATAGGGCGCGCGGAAGAAGATAGCGATTCCGTTATCGATCAACTCGCCGTTTTCGTTAGTGAATGGTAGGTAGTGAGCATGCCGAGGTATTGGTTTAGTTTTGAGTAGTGCAAAAGCCAAAGAATCTAAGTTTTGACCCGAAATTCTTACAACACCTATACCACCGCGCCCTGGTGCAGTTGATATTGCAGCGATGGGCGCGGTGTCTTGAAGAAACATCAGCGATGTGGTTCAGCAGCCGCTTTGGCCATTTTTTTAGTGATGTACCACTGCTGGGCAATCGACAGTATGTTGTTGACGCACCAGTAAAGCACCAAACCTGCAGGAAAGAAAAACATCATGCCGCCAAATACAAGTGGCATTAACATCATGACCTTTGCTTGCATGGGGTCAGGTGGTGTCGGATTGAGTTTAATTTGTAAAAACATCGTTGCCATCATAATGGCTGGCAACAAGAATAATGGGTCACTGGCAGACAAGTCATCTACCCATAAAATCCAAGGCGCACCACGCATTTCTACACTGGCCAAAAGAACCCAATAAAGTGAGATGAACACAGGGATTTGAACAACAACAGGAAGACATCCACCGAGAGGATTGATCTTTTCGGTTCGATACATCTCCATCATGGCTGTGTTCATTTTTTGACGGTCATCACCAAACTTATCTTTTAGTGCTTTTAAGCGAGGTGCTACCTGTTTCATTTTGGCCATTGAACGATAGCTGGCCGCGGACAGTGGATAGAAAACAAGTTTGATAAGAATGGTCAATACAACAATCGTCCAACCCCAATTACCAATGTAAGTGTGTAACCAAGTCATTAAACCAAAAAGTGGTTTGGCAATGATGGTTAGCCAGCCATAATCAACCACCAAATCCAGACCAGGTGCAATTGCTTCTAGCGCGTCTTGATCTTGCGGCCCAACCCAAAGCGTAGACCTAACATCAACAATAGCTTGGGGCATCAGTTGACCAACGGCTTCAATGCTTCTAACAGCAAATAGGTCAATACCAACTGGAGCCATGTCATAGGTTCGCACGGCACCTTGTGGGGGAACCCATGCCGAAACAAAATAATGTTGAATCATTGCAAACCAGCCATTATCAGCTGATTTAACATACTCACCCTTGCGATCGGTAATATCTGAAAACGAAACTTTTTGAAACTTACCTTCCTCAGAGTAAATAGCGGGGCCAGTGAACGTGTGATAGAAACTTGACGTGTCTTTCGGATCCTCACTATCTCGAGTCATCTGTAAATAGAGGGACGGACTAATCATCTGATCAGTTAAATTTTCAACTTTATGAGTAACCTCAATAGCGTATGAGTCACGACGTAGGTTAAAAGTCTTTGTGACACGCACACCATCTGACTCACCAATAAACTGAACAGACAAAGTCTCACCTGTCATGGTTGTTTCTGAGGAAGCAAGCTTAAACGGTGTCAGATGAGTGGGATAACTCTTACCTTCTGGCGCGCCTACGATTCCCGTTTGTACAACATAAGTGCCTTCAGGATCTTGCTGAAGAAGAACAGTCGGTTGAGATGGATCATCTTTACTTGGAAACTTAAGCAACTCTGCCCTTATAAGTTGTGCGCCATTTAAGTCAAAAACCAGACGATAAACATCTGTTGTAATTTCTACCGTCTCGGAGGCTGGTGCAATCGCAGGTGGCGCAATCGGTGTCACACCGCCAGTCGAAGGCGCACTAACAGCAGCAGGCACAGCAGATGGGCCAGCCGCATTATTCATGGGTTGCGATCGATCGCCAGCAGGTGTTGTGACTGTTGGACCAAATAAAGACGTTCCACCTTGATGCAGCTGCCAGTTATTCCAGAGCAAAAAGAGTGAAAACGCAAAAATCATCAAAAGAATTGTGCGGCGGATATCCATCGGAACCTAATATAAGGGTAAAAAACAATCAAGCCTCGGAGTTTAACGTCAATCAGGGCTTGTGTTTGTGAAAGTGTTTTGTGGGGACGGGATCATCACCACCCACGCTCCATGGGTGACATCGAAATACGCGACAAATGGCTAGCCACCCACCTTTAATGCCACCCCACTTGTTCAATGCCTCAATGGCATAGTTTGAACAGGTGGGTGAAAAACGACAATGATTGCCCATCCAAGGGCTAAGAAAAAATTGATAGAAACGAACAAACTTGATCAAGAGCCACGTCATGATTTTTTTTGTCGGTAACGACTGTCCAACAAACAAATTAAATGGTCGGTTTCATCACGCAACAACGTTTTGAGCTCGGTTAGAGAATCATATTTTGGTGATCTCAGCAGACGAAAAACAAAGTTCCCGTGCCTAAGTCCGCATCGTTGCTGCCGAAAAGCCTCTCGGAATACACGCTTTACTGTATTTCGAGCCGTGGCAAGTCTTAGCAATCGTTTGGGAACAATGACGCCCAATCGAGCTGTAGAAGCAGGATTGGGTGAAAAATGCACGAATATGTACTGCCCACGCGCAATAGGCTTGGTCTTTAAGGCGAAGCCAAACTCAGCTGAATCTGTTAGTCGAGCTGCCGGTCCAAATTTGGCGCTTAGCTCAATCATGACGAGCCTTGGTTAATCATCGCACGACTGGTTAAAAAAACCAGCGCACAGCAAAGCCAATCTTAGACAGCCAAGCGCTTACGACCTTTTGCACGGCGAGCGTTAATGACAGCACGACCCCCACGTGTTTTCATGCGAACACGAAAACCGTGAGTACGTTTACGGCGAGTGACTGATGGTTGGTAAGTACGTTTCATTTTGAGGAACCCAGAAAAATTCGGGAAAGCCCTCTATTTCATCAAAAAATAGACTGTAAGTCAAACCACTTGGATATAAAAGCGTAAAGCAACGCCTAACTGGGGCTCAGCCAATGTAAAATCAGGGTTTACAAAATCGGTCGACATGGAAGAATTTTGGCAATCCTGCCTGACACAGTTGGAGCAGGAACTACCCCCTCAACAAGTTAACGCTTGGATCAGGCCTTTGGTGCCTGTTGGATACGATGCATCCACAGGCATTCTGCGCTTGTCTGCGCCCAACCGCTTCAAGCTTGACTGGGTCAAGAAAAACTTCGCTGACAGAATTGAACAAATTGCGGAACCTTGGTTTGGACAAAAAACCGTGGTCACCCTTGAGCTAGCTGCAAATGTCAATCAAAACGTCAGTCAGCCAAGCGCGCCAGCATTAATGACTGATCACGTGGTGCAAAAACCAATGGTCGCTCAACAAAGACCAGTATCTGAGCAAATGTTTGGTGTAACGCCAGTCGCCGTTCCCCTACCCAATGATCGCTCGCGATTGAATGACAATTTAACGTTTGACAATTTCGTAACCGGTAAGGCCAATCAATTGGCGCGTGCGGCTGCACTTCAGGTATCAGAAAACCCCGGAACGTCTTACAACCCTTTGTTTTTATACGGTGGGGTTGGTCTGGGTAAAACCCATCTTATCCATGCCATTGGCAATGCAATGATCGCAACACGAACTCAAGCAAAGGTAAGGTATGTGCACGCAGATCAATACGTGTCAGATGTTGTTAAGGCTTACCAGCGCAAAGCATTTGACGATTTCAAACGGTATTACCACTCCCTCGATTTGTTGCTAATTGATGATATTCAGTTCTTCTCTGGGAAAAGCAGAACCCAAGAAGAGTTTTTCTACGCTTTTGAAGCCATGGTGGCACAGCGCAAGCAAATCATCATTACCAGTGACACTTACCCAAAGGAGTTGTCGGGCATTGATGATCGACTGATATCAAGATTTGATTCTGGACTAACGGTTGCCATTGAGCCTCCAGAGCTTGAAATGCGAGTCGCGATCTTGTTGCGTAAAGCAGATGTTGAAGGCGTTGACATGCCCGAAGAAGTCGCTTTCTTTATTGCCAAGCACTTACGCAGTAACGTTCGCGAGTTAGAGGGTGCGCTTCACAAGGTTCTGGCTTATTTGCGCTTTCATGGCACAAGAGAGCTAACGGTTGAGTTTTGCCGTGAGGCGCTAAAGGACCTATTATCTGTCTCGACTGGGCAAATTACCGTTGAAAATATTCAAAAAACAGTCGCAGACTTCTACAAAATCAAAGTGGCCGACATGTACTCGAAACGTCGGCCTGCGAACATAGCAATGCCAAGGCAAGTGGCCATGTATTTGGCTAAGGAATTAACACATAAGAGCCTGCCAGACATTGGTGACCTATTTGGCGGAAGAGACCACACGACGGTGCTGCATGCCGTTCGAAAAATAAGTGACTTAAGAGGCAAGCAAGCGGACTTAAACCACACGCTTCACGTGCTCGAACAAACATTAAAGGGATAGTCGATGCAACTGATAAAAGCCCCCCGTGACACATTGCTTAAACCATTGACAACAGTCGCTGGTATCGTTGAACGGCGACACACATTGCCAATCTTGGCAAATATTTTGCTTAAAAAAGAAGGCTCAAAAGTATCGTTTATTGCCACTGACCTTGAAGTACAAATCACCACAGCTACAAACTTTGGTGTTGATGATGGTAATACAGCAGTTACCGTTGCGGCCCGAAAGCTGCTCGACATTTTGCGTGCCTTGCCTGATACCGGTGACGTCACCATTTCCCAGACAACCAACAAATTGACTGTTCAAGCTGGCAAGAGTCGCTTTGCGTTGCAGACATTGGGTGCGGGTGATTTTCCAACGCTCTCTGACCCTGAGTCTGTGACAGTGTCTGTCACCATGACTCAAAAGGCACTGAAGCATTTGTTTGCCATGACGCACTTCGCCATGGCCCAGCAAGACATTCGCTACTACTTGAACGGCACACTATTGGTTTTTGAGCCAGGCACTTTGCGCGCGGTAGCCACAGATGGCCACCGACTGGCGCATTGCCAGAGCGCTGTAGATTCGGACAATGAAACCACTGAGGTTATTGTGCCTCGCAAAACTGTGCTTGAAATGCAAAGATTGCTTTCAGATTCAGAAGAGCCCGTCACAATTGATGTCGGTACAGGACAGATCCGTTTCTGCTTCGGAGAAGTCGAACTGATCTCTAAGCTCGTAGAAGGCAAGTTTCCTGACTACAAGCGTGTCATACCGACCAATTACACCCGCCACTTTGACGTTAGCCGCGAAGCGCTGCTAGGCAGTTTGCAGCGTGCCGCAATCTTAACGACGGATAAACTCAGAAGTGTCCGCTTTCAAATTGGTGCAAACGCATTGATTGCTTCATCAACCAATGCCGAACAAGAAGAAGCGCTTGAAGAGATTGATATTGACTATAACGCTGAAGCGCTTGATGTTGGTTTCAATGTTAGTTACTTGCTTGATTTCTTATCGAGCTTAAAAGAAGAAACTGTGCGATGGTCAGTCATGCCAGAGGCCAATGCCTCAGCGTTGCTTACGTTGCCTAATGACGCGTCATTTCAGTACGTTGTTATGCCAATGCGCATTTAAAAATGTTAGAAAACCAAGCAACACCAAACGAAGGAAATTCTATGATACAGCCCGACCAAGGCAATTACGGTGCCGACTCCATTAAGATGCTTAAGGGTTTGGAGGCGGTACGAAAGCGTCCGGGCATGTACATTGGTGATACTTCTGACGGGACTGGCTTGCACCACATGGTGTTTGAGGTGGTCGATAATGCCATTGATGAGGCATTGGCTGGGCACTGTGATGACATCGTTGTCACGATTCACGCCGATAACTCGATTTCTGTCACAGATAACGGCCGCGGCATTCCAACCGACATCCACAAAGACGACGAGTTCGAACGAAGCGCGGCAGAGATCGTTCTAACAGAACTACATGCGGGCGGTAAGTTTGACCAAAATTCGTACAAAGTATCGGGCGGATTACATGGTGTTGGTGTGTCATGTGTGAACGCCTTGTCAAGTTGGTTGAAGTTAACGATTCGTCGCAATGGTGAAGTCCATCAAATGGAGTTTCGCCATGGTGAGCGTGTGTCGCCTTTGAGTGTTACTGGTAAGACAGAACGCCGTGGTACAGAAGTGCATTTTCTCGCAGACACCGATATTTTTTCCAACGTTGAGTACCACTACGATATTTTGTCAAAGCGGTTACGCGAACTATCGTTCCTAAACAACGGCGTTAAAATTAGATTGATTGACCAGCGAGACGGCAAAGAGGAAAACTTTGCATTTGCTGGTGGCGTCAAAGGTTTTGTCGAATACATAAACCGCACCAAGACCGCATTGCATCCCAACCCGTTTGCTGTTGCTACGGGCTCTGATGCGGGTGGAACCAGCGTGGGTGTGGAAATTGCAATGCAATGGAACGACGGCTATAGCGAGCAAGTGCTGTGCTTTACCAACAATATTCCTCAGCGCGATGGCGGCACACACTTGACGGGCCTGCGCGCAGCAATGACCCGAGTGATCAATAAGTACATCGCTGATAACGAAATTGGTAAGAAAGCAAAAGTTGAAACCACGGGCGATGATATGCGCGAAGGTTTATCTTGCGTACTGTCAGTTAAGGTGCCAGAGCCAAAATTCAGCAGCCAAACCAAAGATAAATTGGTTTCCAGCGAAGTGCGTCCGGCAGTAGAAGACGCTGTTGCCCGCTCGCTCGAAACGTGGTTATTAGAAAACCCAGTCGATGCCAAAGCGGTTTGCGGCAAGGTAGTCGAGGCAGCCAGAGCCCGGGAAGCAGCTCGACGCGCGCGCGAAATGACACGCCGTAAAAGCATTTTGGAGGGAGCAGGTTTGCCTGGCAAACTAGCAGATTGCCAGGAAAAAGACCCTGCGTTGTGCGAGATTTATATCGTTGAGGGTGACTCAGCTGGTGGCTCAGCCAAACAAGGCCGTGACCGTAAATTTCAGGCTATTCTTCCGTTGCGCGGTAAAGTGCTCAACGTTGAAAAAGCCCGATTCGATCGGTTGGTCGCAAGCGAACAAATTGCCACCTTAATCACGGCGCTAGGCACCAGCATTGGTCCTGATTTCAATTTGGAAAAACTGCGCTATCACCGCATCATTATCATGACCGATGCGGACGTTGATGGTGCACACATCCGAACATTGTTGCTGACGTTGTTGTACCGCCAAATGCCATTGTTGGTCGAGCACGGTCACATCTATATTGCGCAACCACCACTTTATAAAGTAAAGGCTGGCAAAGAAGAGCGTTATTTGAAAGATGAACATGAAGAAACACAGTTCATGCTTAGCCTAGCTCTTAAGGATGCCGTGCTCGTACCGCGAGAAAACGCGGCCCCAATTCAAACGGATGCCATCAGTGAGTTGGCTCGTCAATTTGCATTGGCCGAAGCGGTGGTGAGTCGGTTAGCGCGATTTAAAGATCACGGCGCGCTACACGCATTCGTTCAAGGTATTGCGTTAAATCTTTCATCAGAGGATGCCGCGCAAGCAAGCGCGCGCACATTGTTTGAAAAACTCGATGACCCAATGCTCCCCGGTAGCGTTGAGGTTAAGGCAGAGTACAACGAAGAAACAGAAAAGCGTCGTTTGCTTGTTTTGCGTAAACATCACGGTAACATTCGTGCCAGTCATTTTGATGAAGACTTCGTCAACGGTTCAGATTATGAGGTCTTGCGTAAAAGTAGTGAAACCTTCAAGGATTTGATTGGCCCGGGCGCCGTTATTGCCCGCGGTGAAGGCGAAAAGCGAAAGGAAGCGGCCGTTAAAGACTTTGGTGATGTGATGACGTGGTTGCGCAGTGAAGCAGAAAAAGGCGTAAGTAAGCAGCGCTATAAAGGCTTGGGTGAAATGAATCCAGCTCAGCTTTGGGAAACCACCATGAATCCCGCGGTACGCCGCCTGCTTAGGGTCCAGATAGAAGATGCGATTGGCGCGGATGCGATTTTCACAACGCTGATGGGTGACCACGTCGAACCAAGACGCGAGTTTATCGAAACGCACGCCCTTCAAGCGGCAAACATAGACATTTGATAGGCCGTTGTATGCCGTCTTTGGTTGCGGTTAACGCAACCAAAGACGGTTCAAAAAGCCAAAGCAAGAGTGGCTCACCCCAAACCATGGGGTAGTGTCTACCAACCAGAACTGGTTTCCCACATGACGCTGGTTTTGGCGTCTCGGGCTTTTTTAAGCATGGCAAGTAAAGGGTAGGTGCGCTGTGCCAGCAGAACAACGGCAGCTTTGGATTTTTCGTGATCATCGCGATAATCGTCCTCGTCAAGGCTCATTTTCGGCGGCGGCTCAGCAGCAACCGCGGCCTCTAATCGATTGATACTCTCGTCGAGCTGTTCGTAAGAGAACACACCGCGCTCAGGAACGCCATGGGTGACATCTTTGCCAGCCGTGCGCAGGACAAGTTCGGCATGGTCGCCCATCATGAGTACATCGGCATCAACATTACTGGTGAAGGTTACAAGCATTTTATTTCTCCGGCAGTGTTAACAGCACCATTTCTATCCCTCTACTTAAGCAGTAGCAAATAGAAACAGGCTATCATTATTTTCTTTTATTTTTCTTGGCAGACCCCATGCTCCCCGAGCAATCTAGTCAGTTATTAGCCGCTTTAAAGCAGGCCGCTCAAGTCCTAGCCCCTGAGGTTGAACCAGTATTGACCCTTGAACGCCCAAAAGTGGCGGCTCATGGCGATATAGCCAGTAATTTGGCCATGCAGCTCGCCAAACCCATGGCGCGTGCGCCAAGAGAGTTGGCACAATTGATTATTGACCATGTGATGGCTGATCCACAAGCGCAAATATTAATTGAATCGGCCGAGGTGGCAGGCCCAGGTTTTATCAATTTTCGATTCTCGCAAACAGCGCTAACGGCTGTTCTTGACCGAGTCGCAAGTCTTGGTAGTCAGTTTGGTGCGCAGCCGATTACCAAATCCAAAGTACTGGTTGAATTTGTTTCTGCTAACCCAACAGGCCCTTTGCATGTTGGCCACGCGCGGCAAGCCGCGTTGGGTGATGCCCTATGTCGTTTGTTTACCGCCGATGGTTACGCGGTTAGTCGGGAATTTTATTACAACGACGCAGGCAATCAAATAGATAACTTGGCCATTAGTGTGCAAGCCCGCGCCAAAGGGGTCATGCCAGAAAGCGATGAATATCCAACCGACGGCTATCGCGGTGACTACATTCTTGACATTGCCAACGATTATCTTGCGAGGCTGACTGTTCAGGCGAGCGACGGTCAGGCTGTCACTGGCAAAGGTGACATGGCAGATTTAGATGCGATTCGTCAATTTGCGGTGGCGTATTTGCGACGCGAGCAAGATCTCGATTTGCAGGCTTTTGGATTGTCGTTCGATCAGTATTTTCTGGAAAGCTCACTCTACAGCTCAGGCCAGGTCAATAACACCGTTGAACAACTCAACGAAAGCGGCCACACCTACGAGCACGAAGGGGCACTTTGGCTCAGAACAACGGCGCTTGGTACGGGTGATGACAAAGACCGTGTCATGCGTAAGCAAGACGGCGGATACACTTATTTTGTGCCTGATGTGGCCTACCACGTTAACAAATGGCAGCGTGGCTATCAAAATGCGATCAACATACAAGGTAGTGATCATCACGGCACGGTCGCTCGCGTTAGGGCGGGCTTGCAAGCATTGAACTTAGACATACCCAAAGACTACCCGTCATACATTTTGCATAAAATGGTTAAAGTTGTGCGTGACGGTAAAGAAGTCAAACTCTCAAAACGAGCAGGCAGCTACGTCACCATGCGTGATTTAATTGACTGGGTTGGACGAGATGCGGTTCGATTTTTCTTGATACAACGACGCGCAGACAACGAGTTTGTGTTTGATGTCGATCTGGCACGTTCGCAAAGCGAAGAGAACCCTGTCTATTACGTCCAGTACGCCCACGCGCGAATCTGTTCAATGCTTTTGCAAGGGACGATTCCAGAGTCAAAGTTGCGCATAGCCGATGCGACTTGTCTAACCGCACCGACCGAGCAACGTCTGTTACGTCGCTTGGCAGAGCTACCAGCTATGATTCATCAATCTGCACGCGAGCTATCGCCCCATTTATTGGCGTTTTGGTTACGTGATTGCGCGTCAGACTTTCATGCTTGGTATAACGCAGAGCGGGTTTTGGTTGACGATCAAGCGCTCAAAGCCGCCCGTCTGCGTTTGGCTGATGCAACCCGTCAAGTGCTGGCCAATGGTCTTGGTTTGCTCGGCGTGTCAGCCCCTGAACGGATGTAACATACGCCATGGCAAAGCAAAAGCAGACTTCGAAGGGCAGCACCTTTTACGGCGTGATCGCGGGGTTGCTGATGGGTTTGTCGGCAGCCGCGGCTGTCGCGTATTTTGTGATGAACTCGCCCATGCCTTTTGTGGATAAGGCGAGTCGATCGGCCGCGGATTCACCCATGGATCCGACGCAGTCACCCGACCCCAATGTTGGTCTTGTGCCGTCATCGGCGAGTAAGCCTGTGCAACAAGACCAGCTCGGTGAGCTGATCGCCACTTTACCGGCCACGCCCCAAACAGCACCACCATTGCCACCACCGCCGGCACCCAAAGCGCCATCAGTTTCGGCGACATCAATAGCGCCACTTGGTGAGGGTAAAACCTATTTCTTACAAGTTGGGGCGTTCAGTGTTTTAGAAGATGCGGAGTCGGTGCGTGCTCAAATGATTCTGTTGGGCCTGCCGGTGCAAATTCAGCGGGCTGAAGTCAACGGCTTGCAAGTCAATCGTGTTCGAGTGGGCCCTTATCAGCGGCTCGATGACATGAACAAAGCACGGGCACGTTTGGCTCAGGAAAAAATAACTGCGAACGTCATTCGCCAATAACGGTCAATAGTATTTGGAACGATTCTCACAATAGGTGCCTAATATGTTGAAGTCATTCATCAAAGTTTTGTTAGTCGGTGCATTGAGCTTGTCGGGTGCGGCTTTTGCCCAATCAGCCAACATGTATGTCAACGTCAATCCGCCACAAGCCACCGAACCAGGCAAGGTTGAGGTGTTGGAGTTTTTCTCTTACAGCTGCCCTCATTGTGCGGTGGTTGAGCCCATGATCGTCGAATGGAAAAAAACTTTGCCGTCTGATGTGGTGCTTTACGCGGTACCAGTGGCGTTCAATGCCGCCATGAAACCGTTGCAAGCGCTTTTCTATGCGCTAGAAGCCGTTGGACGCGCGGACCTTCATCCCAAGGTATTTAGTGCCATCCACCAAGACAAAAAGCGAATCTTTACCAACGATGCCATCGTGGCATGGGTCGCAAGCCAAGGCGTGGACAAAACAAAATTTGCAGCAGCGATGGAATCGTTTGGTGTGAAGTCTAAAGTTCAGCGTGCTGATCAACTGGCCAAAGGTTATGCCATTCAAGGTACGCCTTCGCTAGCGGTCGATGGACGCTTTTTAACCTCACCAACGGAAGCGGGAGGCTATCAACAAATGATTGATGTGGCCAATGACCTGGTAAAAAAGAGTCGATAAAAAAGGGGGTCTTTGCAAAGGCCCCCCTTTTTTTAGAGGCTATTGGGCATTGCTTCAAGTGCCTGATCCAAATCCGCAATGAGATCATCGACCGATTCGAGCCCAATGTGTAGGCGCACAACGGCCCGATCACCTTCAGTCCAATAACGATGGCTGCTCAAAGCACCCGGTGAAACCCATTGCACCAAGCTCTCATAGCCACCCCAAGAAAATCCAATACCGTAAAGTTTCAATTGATTGACAAACGTTTTGGCGTCATTGGCTGATGTATTTAAGCTCAGGCTTAACAAACCATTACCACCGGTGCAATCGCGTTGCCATAGCGCATGACCAGGGTCTTTATGCCATGGTGGAAAATAAAGACGGCTGACCTTAGGATGTTGGTCTAAATAGGCACATACGGTCAAAGCATTTTCGGTGTGTTGTTTTAGCCGAACCGCCAAAGTTTTAACCCCTCGCAGTGCCAACCACACATCGTCAGCGCTGATGGCGTTACCGATGGCGTATTGCGTTTGATGCAGGGCTTGGGCCAAGTCGTCTCGATTGGTGACCACGGCACCGAGCAACAAGTCTGAGTGTCCGCCAATGTACTTGGTCCCCGCCACTAATGAAATATCTGCGCCAAGTGCCAACGGTTGATAAACGTGAGAACCCCACGTGTTGTCAGTGGCTAGCACCAAGTTATGCGCACGTGCCACGGCTGAGAGCGCCCGCATGTCGAGCATTTCCATCAGCAAAGAGCCTGGCGACTCGACGTACATCATCTTGGTGTTTGGACGAACGAGCGAAGCAATATCGTCTTGCGAGGGAGAAAAGAAAGTGAGATCGATATCTAGGCGTTTTAATAACGTTTCATTCATGGTCCTAACCGGACCATAAACGTTGTCAGAAACGAGCACGTGATCGCCTGAGCGCAACACGCTCATGAACACCAGATGGATGGATGCCAAGCCAGAAGGATTCAAAACGCAATAATTGCCATCCTCAAGCATCATGAACACTTCTTCCAAGGCCCGATGTGTTTCAAGCCCCGAAATACCGTATGTCACGACCCGCTCGCCGTTGGCTCGTCGCCGCTGAGCTTGCTCGAGCGCGTCTAAGTTTTTAAAACGAACCGTACTGGTGCGAACAGACGGCAAGCTGACGCCTGCCGTCTGTGACTGCTCATCAAATGGTGCGCTACCAATATGTAGCAGTTGGGTTTTTTTACTGTGTGTCATGTGTGATCTGGACCCAGTCAAATTAGTAGGCAGTCGTGGTCTCTAAGTTTTGGTAGAAGAGCTGTAAATAGCCTCAAGTGTTTAAAGCCCCAATAGGCTTACGATAACTGAAGTCTCAGTGTCAACCCAGCAAACGCTTCCAGCCCTCGGGACCAAGGTCGCGCAGTGTGCGGATATTGCGCGCGACGATGGCATCAGCGTCTCCACCCGCGCTGTGTACGGCACGCGCCACGCTGTCTTCACGCAGTAGGTGGAGGATAGGATACGGCGCGCGGTTGGTGAAGTGGCTCATGTCGCCTTCAGGCTCACCGTCGAACACAAAGTCGGGGTGGAAATGAGCCACCTGAATCACGCCTTCGAGACAGTGCTCTAGCAAGACCTCATCGACCACACCTTGAAAGTCGTTAAAGACCATGAAATCGGGAAATAGCGTGGCGTGCACGAGCAGCGTGGTGTCGGTTTCTTCGGCGCTCACGGCCTGCAAGTGAGCCAACTCGCGGTCGAGATCATCCAAAAAAGCATCAATGTGTCGCGCGTTGCTGACCACGATGCGCACTTGATTTTTGACATAAACCGCCCGCGCAAATGGGCACAGGTTTAAGCCGATAACAACTTGCTCCAGCCAGCGGCGGGTGTCAGTGATAATGGTATCGATGTTGCTATTGGGACTCATACTCAAGTCAGCGACAGCGTTTGTTCATTATTTTTGCTGGTTCAATTCAAATCGAACCACCCCATCGGCCTGTACCTGACGGCTTAATTTACCCGCGAAATAGAGGGCATGAAGGTGAGCCAGCGCTTCACCCATGGCAAACGTCATTTGATGTAAGTCTAGCGTTCGTTTGAACATGATGGGCACAATATCCATGGTGCTTTTCGGGGTGTCACAGGCATCAAGCACTTCTTCAAGGCGCTCTTTGTGGTGGGCGTGTTGTTGAGCAATACGCTCATGCAAACCGATAAAAGGTTTGCCGTGAGAAGGCAGTACCAGCGTATCACTAGGAAGAGGCTGGTAAGCGTCAAGGGAGTCCAGATAGGCAGGCAAGGGATTGCCAAGCGGTTCATGGTTAAAAACGCTGACATTGGTTGAAATCCGTGGCAGTACCATGTCACCAGAAATCAACACTTTTTTGTCTGCGCAGAACAACGAAAGGTGTTCTGGCGCATGGCCAAAGCCGGCAATCAGCTGCCAGTCAAAGCCATTGATGCGAATGGACTCGCCGCCCCGAAGACGCACAAATTGATCGGGTACTTCAGGCACCAGATTGACGTAGTAACCACTACGGGCTCGAATTTTTTCCAGTGACTCAGCATCTTGCATGCCATGATTTTGGAAATGTTGCACGGCACTTTCACCGCCCGCCGCACTGCCTTTGCCCGCGGAAGACCACAGTTTTGCGGTCATGTAATCGGTCATGCTGATATAAAGATGGACATTCCAGCGTTGGCAGAGCCAATGCGCCAGACCGATGTGGTCAGGATGCATGTGGGTCACCACCACGCGTAAGACGGGCAAGCCTTGGAGTACGTTGTCAAAGACCGATTCCCATAAAACTTTGACCTCATCGCGGGCGACCCCACAATCGACAATCGTCCAGCCTTGCTGGCCATCAATCTCGTCTTTGAGTAGCCACAGGTTAATGTGATCTAAGGCAAAAGGCAGTGGCATGCGCAGCCAGTGCACGCCAGGGGCAACTTCGATGCTGTGCCCGGCTTCGGGCAAGCGGTCAGCAAGAGGATAGGTCAATTGGTGTTCTAAAGGGTTCATGTGGTTTCGTCACTCCAGCTGTTTTGTCTTATGATTTTGGTCATCATAATCGTCCGTCTAGCAAACGCCAACGCATTCTTAAGATTGGGTAGCCATGCAAACTGCTGACACTGTAAAGATCGAACCAAAACCAAGCCGCCTTGACCCGCTGAGCGTGGCCAGCTTGATTTTGCAAGGCTTTGATCGACACTACGCTTTGTTTCGCTACGGCGCCCAGCGAGCCAAGTCATTGTTCGAGTCAGGCGACTGGAACGGCATTCAGCAGCTCTCAAAAGAGCGTATCGAGTACTACGACATGAGAGTGCGCGAGTGCTTAAATCGTCTAGAGCCATTGTTGCAACGCAAGCCCCATGAAACGCAGTGCTTGCCATTAGACAACTCGACCACACTTTTAAGTGAGGAACAAACGCAGTTTTGGCAATCGGTACGGCAAGCGTTTGTCGGATTGCTCACGGACCATCGCCAGCCCGAGTGTGCTGAGACGTTTTACAACTCCGTGTCTTGTCGAGTGTTGCATCGCGATTATTTTCGTAATGACTTTCTGTTTGTGCGGCCTGCTGTGGCTACAGATTACCTCGACAGTCGGCGCCCGGTTTACCGGGTGTATTACCCAACGTCACAGGGTTTGTGCCAGTCTTTGAGCAAAATGGTTGCTGACTTTGGTTTGGCGTGTGGCTTTGAGGACTTACCACGCGATACGCGCCGTTTGGCGCAAGCAGCCGTTATGGCTTTGGGTCGCAAAATTGAACGCACCAGTGGCCACCGTCTGGCCAGTGATTGCCAATTGCACGTCTTGGGTAGTTTGTTTTATCGAACCAAAGGCGCATTCATCATCGGACGGCTTATCAACCAAGGCAAGGTCTATCCCTTTTCGGTGTCGTTGGTTCGCAATGTGGCGGGGCAAGTTGTTTTGGATGCCTTATTGAGCGATGAGGTTGACCTGAGTACCTTGTTCAGCTTTACGCGAGCGTACTTTCTTGTTGATATGGAAGTGCCCGCTGCATACGTCGAGTTCATCAGCAACCTACTGCCTGGTAAAGCCAAGGCGGAAATCTACACCATGCTCGGTCTACAAAAACAAGGCAAGACGTTGTTTTACCGTGACTTTTTGCAGCATTTGGCACACTCTCACGACGTGTTTGATGCCGCGCCAGGTATCCGGGGCATGGTGATGTTGGTTTTTACGCTGCCGTCTTATCCGTATGTCTTCAAACTCATCAAAGACGACATCACCAAAGACGGCATGACACGCGAAACAGTCCGTGCAAAGTATCAGCAGGTTAAAGTGCATGACCGCGTGGGCCGAATGGCAGACACGTGGGAGTACACGCAGGTGGCTTTGCCGCTCTCCAGGTTTTCTGAAGACATCATTGCTGAACTTGAACGTGTGGCGCCCAGTCAAGTCGAGCGTCGCGACGACCAACTGATTTTAAAGCACGTCTATATTGAGCGGCGTATGACGCCGCTCAATATTTACCTTGGTGATGCCCCAAAAGCACAGCGCCACCGTGCGATTAAAGAGTATGGTGATGCTATCCGGGAACTGGCTGCTGCCAATATCTTTCCAGGCGATATGCTCTATAAAAATTTTGGTGTCACAAGATTTGGACGTGTGGTCTTTTACGACTATGACGAAATTCAAAAAATGACCGAGATGAAATTTCGTCAAATTCCGCCAGCACCTAATGAAGAAGCGGAAATGGCCAGTGAGCCTTGGTACGCCATTCACCCCAACGATGTTTTCCCTGAAGAGTTTGCGACCTTTTTGTTGGGTGATGTCGAGATCCGCGAGGTCTTTACCAAGTATCACGCGCCACTATTAACAGCCCAATGGTGGTCGGCCTGTCGAGAACAAATCGCACGTGGCGTCATGCTTGATCCGCTACCGTATGAAGGCAAGAGGCGACTGAGTTATGTCGATATAGCATCGTCATCGAGCACCTGAGCGGTCACGGCAATTTCAAGGGTGTGCGTGCCACCGCCCTGAATCACGCCGCGCAGGGGTGATACATCACCAAAATCGCGACCTTGCGCCAACAAGACGTGTGAAGTGTCAGCGATGGTTTGGTTGGTTGGGTCGAGTTCAAGCCATTGCCCTGGGGCGCCAGGGCAATAAACACTGACCCAAGCGTGAGAAGCGTCGGCGCCGCGAAAGCGCTCTTGACCCGGTGTTGGCGTGGTCAGCAAATAGCCACTTACGTAGCGTGCAGCCAAGCCAACACTGCGTAAGCACCCAAGCATGATGTGCGAAAAATCTTGGCAAACCCCACGCCTGCTCGCAAAGGCCTGCGAAAGCGGGGTGTGGATTTCAGTTGCTCCAGAGGCATACGTAAAGTCTTGATAGATCCGCTGGCACAACGCCAGGGCGGCACTGCCGATCGGTCGTCCCGCAGGAAACGAAGGCAGGGCGTAATCTTTTAGTTCGGCCAGCCAAGGCACAAACGGGCTTGGCCAAACAAATTCAGAAGCAGCCACGAAGGGTTGATCAAGGCCATAGGTCATGTCAGCCTGCAGGTCGTTCCAGGCCGGGGTCTGCGTGGCATCAAAATTGTTATAGCGAGCGCGTTTGCCAACACGACTGCTGCTGTTGACCGTTAATTCGCGGTGTGGGGTGGTGAGGCTAAAAAACGTGCGCGTATTACCAAACGCATCGACTTGATCCGAACGATTGTCAACAGGTGGTGAAATGCTCAGGCGATGCTCAAGAACCGTTTGCCAAGGATTTTTTAATGGGCGCAGGTGCGCTAAGTGCTGAGCTAGAACCACATCATGGTCGTAAACATACCGTGTCTCATGCTCGATTTGGATGTGTTTCATGATGCAAAGTGCTGCTGTTTAACGTGTGCGAAGAAGCGTCGACCGATCTCATCAGAAGCCTCATACCCAAATCGTCCCGCTTGACTCACCTGCTCGATCAGGCCGCTGATATTGTCCTCTTCAAACGTCAACTTTGGAAAGGCTGCAAACAAGGTGTTACCAGACGGTAATTCGGCGAGTTCACCAGCCAAGGTATGCAGTGCGCTCGCAATGCTGCGGGGATTGGTCGTGTCAATCACCGTCAACGCCAGCAACGCGGGAATATCCTGCTGTCGCTGATAGCGCGTGCGGTAGGTGATGGCGCTGTCAAACAGCACCAACAAAGCATCAAAACCACGAGAGGTGTAAACAGCTGCCGAGCCAAAAAATATACCATTGGTTTGGCTCTGATTGATGAGGCGTTCGACCATGCGTCCCGCACTGAGCATACGCCAGCCGAGATCACGTGTCATGCGATCTAACTGAAACCCGACCAAAGCCGCCAATGGGATTTCCATGGAGTCTAAGGTTTCGATCACATCAAGACCTGACACGAGGCCCAAAGACGCTGCGTTTGTGTGCGAGTGTCGGGCCTGGAGCAGCAAATGTTTGACGCGCCCCGGTATCTGAACGTGTTCAGCCGGTAAGCGGTCGCGCACCTCGCGAATGGCCCGTTCAAGAGCGTTCAAGCAATCGAGTAACCCTCGACCGTCAGGTTGTTGCAACTGGTTGATCAGGGCTTGCCCAAAGGCTACTGGTGCCACCGACATGGCGGGCGTTTCAAAGGGTACCAAGCCATGTAAGCGCGCAAGCTCACCCACCGCATCACGCAGCGCCGGTTGGCTATCACGGCGATTGGTCGTGAGTAGAACCAACACTTCTCGAGCCAGCCGCATTAAAAACTCAGCTCTTTCGGTGTAGCGGCCCAACCAAAAGAGATTTTCTGCAGAGCGGCTTGAGACCAACTCGCGGTCACTGTGCCAGCGCTGTTGTTTGGAGCGCTTGGGCAGCATGGAATAAGTGTCAACTTGATCGTCAGTGAGCACCCAAGTGTCTAGCGTACTGCCACCACTTCGCATCGATACCACGTGAGGATCGACCGCCGCAACGCGTGTCATGCCCCCAGGCATGACTTCCCATTGACCGTTTTCACCGACGATGGCGTACAAACGAATCATGGCTGTTCGAGGCTCGATATTGCCTGCTCGCCAGATGGGTACTTGGGAGAATGGTAAATAGGTTTGGGTGGTGTAGATTTCGGGCCGACGAGAGATCCATTGGCGCCATTGCGCCAGTTGCGTCTCGTCAAGCAAACTGGCAATAATGGGCTCAAAATTGGTTGAACTGCGGTTGGCAAAAGTGGGTTTGATGACCTGTGATTTCAAGCGAGTAGAGACGTCTTTCCAAGCCGCGTCTTCGCCACACCACCAGGTGTGTAAGGAGGGCAGCAGTAGAGGCTCACCAATCAAGTGCTCACACAACGAGGGTAAAAACCCCTGAATGGCAGGCGACTCTAAAAACCCGGTACCTAAGGCATTGGCCATGACCACGCCGCCCGCTCGGATGACTTCCAAAAGCCCAGGCACGCCAAGAGCTGAATCTGATTTGAGCTCTAGAGGATCACAAAAGTCGTCGTCCACACGTCTTACCAAACCATGAATTCTTTCAAGGCCGTGAATGGTCTTTAGAAACAATTGACTTTGCCGTACGGTAAGGTCGGGACCCTCTACCAGTGGAATACCGAGGTAACGCGCGAGGTAGGCATGCTCAAAATAGGTCTCACTCAGCGGCCCAGCCGTGAGTAAAGCAAAGCGCGGTGTGTCAGACGTTATCGCGCGGGCTTGGGTTTCAAGCGCTTCAAGTAAGCGTCGGTAGCTCGATGCAATGTGCTGCACCCCCATTTCGCGATAAGCCTGTGGGAACAGCCTAGAAATGATGAGACGATTTTCGAGTACGTAACCCAGTCCCGATGGTGACTGGGTTCTTTGACCCACGACCCACCACTGCCCGTTGGAATCGCGTGCCACATCAAAAGCCACCACGTGCAAATAAGTTTGCAAAGGTGGCGTGACACCGTGCATGGCGTGCATATAGCCAGGATTGCCAAGCACCAACGCGCTTGGCAAATAGGCGGCTTGCAGCAGCCGGCGTTCATGGTAGACGTCACGTAAAATCTCGTTTAACAGGTGAGCGCGTTGTGCCAACCCTTGGCTAATCGTCTGCCAATCGCCAGGCTCAATTAACATCGGTAACGGATTCAGTGACCAAGGGCGCGTTTGGTCTTCTTTTTCAGCGAAGTTGTTGTAACTGATACCGTTTTGCGCAATCACGCGATCAACCGTTTGTGCGCTTTCGGCCAACCCTTTAAGGCCTTGAGCGCCGACGTGATTGAAAAAGCTCGACCAAACCGAACGCAGATGACCATCGGCTGTTCGCAGCTCATCAAAATGGCCTGATTTGGCTGTCAGTAGGCTGTTAGCCAACACATCGCTCACACTTTGATTGGCGGCAGGCGCAGCGGTTGGTGTGGTGTACAGGTCGTCCAAGGGCGACATCATGAGGGCAACTTTAAGATAAACGTTTGGTTTCAGTGTATCGGCAATCGACGCATCCATCAAAACGCGAAACCGCGTAATCTGCACCAAATGGGTGAGTCGTGAGCCGTTATGGTGCAAGTGCAGCATGCTTGGTCTGCCAGGGGCTTACCAAAGGCGCCACTTGATTGTTGAGCAATAACTATGCCACGATAAAACCCCACAGGTGTTGTTATCACCTTTGGCCCGTTAGCATTAATGGCATAGATATTGCTTGGTCTTAGTGATCGATAAGTTGAACCCGTTAGGGTTTTGCACCAAATTGTCGATTTTACGCACGCCAATTGAGCACGGAAATCGAACAATGTCTGCCCAACCACCTCTTGCTCGCCCCTCGTTTTTTGATGAGTTGTTACTGCACGCGCATGCTGGCGACAATTACTCGTCTGGGCCCGTCAGGCCGCACTACCAAATGATCAGCCAGTGGCTAAGAGCGGCTGATGTTGACACTTTGCGAGCACGTCGCGAAGAAGCGGAGCTTTTGTTTCGCCGGGTGGGCATTACCTTTGCGGTTTATGGCGATGATGACGGCACCGAACGGACCATCCCGTTTGATATCGTGCCACGTATTTTTCCAGCCAAAGAGTGGGATACTTTACAAAAAGGCTTGCGTCAGCGCGTGCAAGCCTTGAACTGTTTTTTGCATGATGTTTATCACCAGCAACACATCTTAAAAACCAATATCTTGGCACCAGAACAGGTTTTGCAAAACACGCAGTATCGGCCTGAGATGCAGGGCATTGATGTGCCGCTCGATATTTATGCGCACATTGCTGGGATTGACATTGTCCGTGCGACGCATGGCGACGATGAAGGTGCTTTTTTTGTGTTGGAAGACAATCTGAGAGTGCCTTCGGGAGTCTCTTACATGATTGAGAACCGCAAAATGATGATGCGGTTGTTTCCCGAGCTATTTGCCAAGCACAGGATCGCGCCAGTTGAGCATTACCCCGATTTGCTTTTGGATACTTTGACCCAAATGGCGTCCTCAGAAAAGCGCTATTCAAACGTCGTGGTATTAACCCCAGGGGTTTACAACGCTGCTTATTTTGAACACGCCTTTTTGGCCCAGCAAATGGGTGTCGAACTGGTCGAAGGCCAAGATTTGTTTGTCGAAGACGACGTGGTTTACATGCGCACCACACAAGGCCCTATGCAAGTGGATGTGATTTATCGGCGTGTTGACGATGATTTTTTAGATCCCGAAGCCTTTCGAGAGGACTCGACGCTGGGTCCTGCTGGGTTGATGCGTGCCTATTGTGCGGGTAACGTCACCATCTGCAATGCAGTGGGCACGGGCATCGCCGATGACAAGTCCATTTACCCGCATGTGCCAGACATGATTCGTTTTTACTTGTCTGAAGAACCGATTTTGCATAATGTGCCAACCCACAGCTGCCGTGACCCAAAGGCATTGGGCTACGTGCTGGCTAACTTAGCCGACTTGGTGGTTAAAGAAGTACACGGCGCTGGCGGTTATGGCATGCTGATTGGTCCGACTGCCAGTAAAAGTGAAATCGAAGCATTCAGTCAGCAGCTAAAAGCCAATCCGGCCAACTACATCGCACAGCCCACATTGGCTTTATCGACATGCCCGACTTTTGTGGGTGCTGGTGTCGCACCGCGCCATATCGACTTGCGACCGTTTGTATTGTCAGGCCAAGAGATCCGCTTGGTCAGTGGGGGTTTGACGCGTGTGGCACTCAAAGAAGGGTCACTGATTGTGAACTCCTCGCAAGGCGGTGGGACCAAAGACACTTGGATTTTGGAATAAGGAGCGCCGGAGATGCTATCGCGAACCGCTGATCACCTCTACTGGATGTCGCGCTATACAGAGCGCGCAGAAAACACGGCGCGTATGCTCGATGTCAGTTATCAGATGTCTTTGCTGCCGCAGTCTGACCAAGCCGCGACAGCCGCTTGGCGCGCCATGCTTGAAATTTCAGAACTGTCAGATGACTTTGCCACCAAGTACAGTGCGGTGACGCCGGCCAATGTTTTGAACTACATGACGCAAGACATGGACAATCCCTCGTCTATCATGCAGTGCTTGCGGGCTGCCCGAGAAAATGCCCGTGCGGTGCGTGGTGCCATGACCACCGAACTTTGGGAAACGGTTAACACCACTTGGCTTGACGCCCAACGCCAGGTCGGACAAGGCTTGTTAAAAATTGCCCCGACAGCGTTCTTTGAATGGGTCAAGTTTCGATCTCACCAAACACGTGGCGTGCATATCGGCACCATGATGCGAGACGAGGTTTATCACTTCATTGCTTTGGGTACTTTCGTCGAACGAGCTGACAACATTGCGCGCTTGCTTGATGTGAAATTTTTAGCGGCCAAAGAACACACGGGCGACACCCTGGCACGCGTCGAAGAGTTCTACTTTTGGGCGGCGATTTTGCGCTCATTATCCGCCTTTGAAAACTATCGTAAGGTTTATCGGAACGTGATCACACCGGAGCGGGTTGCCGAGCTTTTGATTTTGCGCTGGCAAAACCCGAGATCGCTTACGGCGTGTCTGGCGCAAGTGGTCGATTTGTTGCACAAAGTTCGCAATTCGCAATCGGGTGCCACAGAGCTAGAAGCCCGATCGATATTGGCTGAACTGCGTGACCTTGATATCCAAGAGATCCTTGAGCGCGGTGTACATGAGTACTTAACAGAGTTTATTGCTCGAATCAGCGTTTTGAGTGCAAACATTAGCCATAATTTCTTGTTGCCGCTTGAGCCTGAAACGAATCAGACGACTTAGATACAGTACTAGACTCTGAGCATGCAGACCGATAGCGTCAACGATCGTCACCGGATAGGCGTGGCTCTTGCTGGGCTCGCCGGTTTGGCCTTGGCCGTCGGCATCGGGCGCTTTGCTTACACCGCGATCTTGCCCATGATGCAAGCCGATCAAGGCTTGTCGCTCGCCGATGGCAGCTGGCTGGCATTGGTTAACCTAGTCGGTTATCTCATTGGTGGGCTCACAGCAGCGCGGTTTCGTCATCAGCCCGTGTTCTGTGCGCGCTTAGCCACTGGTTTGATCGTTGTCAGCATGGCGCTGATGGCGTTCACTGATCAATTGTGGTGGTGGACCGTTTTGCGGTTGATGACGGGTATGGCCAGCGCCTGGGTCATGGTGATGATCTCAATACTTTGCTTGCCGGAACTCTACGCGCGACCGGCCTTGTTGGGCTGGGTTTTTAGTGGTGTGGGCACGGGCATTACGCTTGGCGGCCTGATTTGCTTGGGATTGGTTGCAGCCAATCTGAGTTCGTCGCTGGCCTGGGTCATATTGGCCCTAATTTGTGCGGCATTGGGTTCGGTCGTGTGGCATCGATTTCCGAATATTGCCTCAAAGCCCATTGCCTCAAAGCCCATTGCCCCAAGCGCCCACCCCCCAAAAACCAACCTGACTGATGCGAACACCGCGCACAACGCTCGAGCTGGCCATGACCTCGATCAGCCCCGTTTGTGGCGGCTGGTGATTTGCTATGGGCTCTATGGCTTTGGCTACATATTGCCGGCTACTTACTTGCCTGCACAAGCACGCGTTTTGCTGCAAGAGAGCTGGATCTACAGCCTGGCGTGGCCGGTATTTGGCGTGGCTGCCGCCGTATCGACTTTGTTGGCAGCGGCCTTGGCACATCGGTTTGGCCGATTGCCCACTTGGATAGGCGCTCATGTGTTGATGGCAATTGGTGTGGTGTTACCGGTTTTTTCTGCCAATTTGGTAGCCATCGTTTTGGCGGCAATGGCCGTTGGTGGCACTTTTGTGGTCATCACACTTCTGGCCATGCAGGAGGCGCAACGCCATGGTGGGCAACAAGCCCCCATTTGGATGGCGCGCCTGACCACCGCCTTTGCAACTGGCCAGCTTTTTGGGCCTTTGTTTGTGATGGGCATGGGCGAGCGACTGTCGCTGAGCCTGTTACTGGCCGCGGGCGTCTTGCTCATGACAGCGGGGGTGCTGTTTAAACAGTGGCGGTTGGATAAGAAATGACCACCCGCCTTGCACGAGTATGAGCCGAGCGCACTACAATCGGCGCATGCAATATTTGGATGACGCTTGGCGCTACGAACTGGTTCGGTTAAACGAGTCGGAATCGACGTGGCTTAACGATACCCTCGCCAACCGAGAGGCTGTGCAGCAGACTGACAGTGGATTGCCCCGATTGTGGCGACGCGCTCAGCGGCTAGCACCCGGCTTGGACGCCGCCGCCGCTATGCAGCGTGTGACATCAACACTCAGAGCCAGCGCCATGGCTTTGGGTCTGCTGGCCGTTGTGTTTGGTCTTA